>Ga0180432_10000235_pt1 | contig 88578 bp, 59 predicted proteins | sample SS_ome_10_FD_132414 | JGI IMG/M metagenome (GOLD analysis project Ga0180432, IMG submission 132414) | Hypersaline lake sediment archaeal communities from the Salton Sea, California, USA - SS_1_MS_2 metaG | ecosystem: Environmental > Aquatic > Non-marine Saline and Alkaline > Hypersaline >... | reverse complement strand
GGCGGGGCGTAGCCGCCGGGCGCCTGCTGGGGCGGGGCGTAGCCGCCGGGCACCTGCTGCTGAGGCGGGGCGTAGCCGCCGGGCGCCTGCTGCTGAGGCGGGGCGTAGCCGCCGGGCGCCTGCTGCTGAGGCGGGGCGTAGCCGCCGGGCGCCTGCTGCTGAGGCGGGGCGTAGCCGCCGGGCGGCGCCTGCTGCTGAGGCGGGGCGTAGCCGCCGGGCACCTGCTGGGGAGCCGCCGGGACATCGCCACCCGCCGCCCGCTCATCGGCGAGGCGCTCCTCTTCGGGGCTGAAGGCAAGCCCGAGGTCGTCAACGCTGGCCTGAGGCATGGCCTCGCGCTCCTCAATGAGGAGGAGCTGGAAGATGCCCGGAGAGCTGATCCCCAGGTTGCTGAAGCTAATGTCGCGGTTGACGATGGCCACAGCCTGGTTGCCGGAACGGATCGCGTAGTGCGCATTCCGCTTGCAGAAGGGCGTGCCGTGAGCGTCGTGCCACTTCTCGTAGCGGATCCGCCCGTCGGGAGTGCGGTAAGGCTTCTTGCGGTCGAGGACCTCGCACCTCTTCGGGAACCCGTCGTCACCGTGCCGGATCCGGCACCGCGACAGCGGGTTGATGAGCTCGCGTCCCGCGTTCTTCTTGGCCTTGGCCGTGACGCAGCGCTGCACCGGCTCGCAGATCTTGGTGTTCTGCACGATGAGCTGCCCGGGCTGCGCCACTTCCCCGGGCCCCAGCGGGCCGCGGATCCGCCCCGAGTCGAGGTGCTCCTTCATCGTGCGGTAGAACCACAAGTTGTAGCAGGTGAGCACGTACCCGTACGCGTTCTTGGGGGGGAGAATCGGCATTCCGTCAGCCCCCTTCTTGGGGACGAACCCGTCCTCGTCCTCGGTCTCCGGCTGCTCGTCGTAGAGCCCGAACGTCACTTGGGGGTCGCCCTCGCGGGGCTTCTCGTAGGGGTTGAACCCCTTCTTAATCAGCTCGGCGTTGACCCGGGCGAGCTCGGCCGGAGAGTCCGGCGGGATAGAGCTCCGCATGCGCGCCTCGAACTGGACGCGGAAGGGTCCCCTGACGCCGTTGACGTCGGTAACCTGGACGGTGCCGTAGCCGCAGTTGCCGGCCTGCCGGTAGTTGAAGTCCCACGAGAAGACGTCGTTGTAGGTCGGCTGCTGGCCGGCGGCCGCGGCAGCTTGCTCCGACTTCTCGCAGGCGGCAGCGATTTGGTCGGCCTTGAACAGGTGGCGGTTCATTGTACAAGTGTGTAGCGGAAGAGAGAGGCAACGTGCCAATGCCGGGGGGCGGGTGAGTTCAAAAGCCCCCTTTCAATTTGCGACAGGCGGGCGACAGGCAGGCAGCAAAAACAGCGCCGGCGCTCAGTAGACCTCGCGGAAGTCGATGGCCATGCTGAGGCGGGTGCGGCAGCAGTCGTGCTTGATCCCGAGCTTCTCGAAGAGGTCGGTGACGTCCATGCTCAGGGCGTAGCTGATCGCCGCGGCCGCCGGCCGGGTCTCGCTCCCCAGTTGGGCCTCCGCCCGCTTTTTCCGGAGGTGGCGGAACAGCCGGGCGCGGTCGCCGATGGCGCACTCGCAGCTCTGGCACACGGGGGGCGTGAGCATTGTGCTTCCTGCAGCACGGCTGCCCCTTTCAAATAGGCGCTGCCCGGCAGCCTGCAGGACCTGCAACTTATTGCGGCGCAATGACTGCTGCCGGGCGGCTGGCGAGACTCGAGCGGCAAGCTTCGAGCGGCGCTCACTCCGCTGACATGTGCGTGAACCGCTCGAGGCCCGCCACGTTGGACTGGCTCGCCAGCTTCTCGATGACGCCGTGCTCGATCTTCTCGTGAATGTTGATAGCGCGCTGCCAGGGCGTCGTGTCGCTGTCCGGGGAGTCCGGAACGGACCTGACATCCTCCCAGAGGGTGAGCCCGTAGAGGTACGCGCTGCTGTAGAACATGTCGCAAGGGAGGCTGTGGTCGCGGAGGATCTTCTCCGCGCGGCCGCACAAGACGTCGATCGCCGTGCACAGGAACACGTGCGTGGCCTCCTGCTTGGCCTCGGCCGAGTGGCGCCCGTCGAGGCACTTGGAGAGGGTCCACACGACTCGCCGCACGCAGTCGTACAGCATCGCGGACGGTACCCCGCCCACCTCTTTCTGCATCTTTTTGAGAGTGGCCTCGGGCCACACGTCGTTGACGGCGCCGATCCGGTTGCGACCGAGTGCGTTCTTGTACTGCCGGGCGAGGGCATCGAAGCGGATCATTCCGCTTTCGCGATTGGCTTCGATGATTTTAACGCGCGCTTCGAAAACGGCCTTGGGGTTGGTCAGAAGCGCCCCCGTTAGAGGCTCCCCCAGCTGCCCGGCGAACTTCGCCGGGTCGCTGAAGATCTCAAGCTCGAGCCCGGCCATCTCGGATGTGCTGGCGTCCCTCGGCTTGCGGTCCCAGTTGCCGAAAGCGGCGTCGCTGGTGGCCGACACGAAGATGTACAGGCTGGCAATCGGGCTGTAGTCGAGGAGCGGGAGCAGCGCGCGGAGTTCGTCCCGGTAGTTTTTGTGCAGGTGGTTGAGCAGCCCGTGGAGGTACCCCATTGCCACCCTGGTGCAGTCCTCGAGGCTCTTCGCGTTCGTGGCGAGGTAGCGGCGCATTTCGCACAGGAATTCCTCCCGGTCGGCGCTGTCGGCGCCCCCGCCGACCTTGCTCCCGCCCTTCGAGAAGTCGCTGATGCTGAACGGCTTCCCGGCGGTGGGGACGGCCCCCTTGGTCACCGTCCAGACCGCGAGCCGCCCCTCCTTGTCCTTCACGGCCCTGAAGTCCGCCGGGCTGAGCTCGACCCCGCCCTCGAGCTCGACCTTGCCGCCCTTCGCCCCCTTGACCGGGAGCTCGAAGTCCCCGCGGGTGGCGAGCTTCTGCGCGGTGAAGTCCTCGGCCTTCAGCAGCGCGGCCGGGATGATGTGGGCCTTGATGATCTCCACGGCCTTCTCAGGGGCGGCCGACTCCGCCTCCTTGAGGATGGCCTTCCGCACGTCCTTGGACGGCATGAGGAAGGTGACCCCCGCCGGCTTCCCCCTGACGGGCTTCCGGCCGGGGGCGAGGAGCCCCTCGAGGCAGAGGTTGCGAATGGCCCAGGCCAGGTTCGCATCTTGCTCCTCGATCCAGAGCATGATCCGGCAGTACGCCGAGAGCTTCGGCATGGCGCTGTCTCGCGGAGCGGCGGTGCGGCGCGTCCCCGAGCGTCCCGTATGTGAGCGCGAGAAAACTGGCGCCCGTTTTGTCCTCTCGAGGCGCGCCCCCGCGCTCCAATAGCGCCGCCGCCGCCGCGCTGGCGCCGCCAGCCGCTTTTTTGGAGAGACTTTCTGCCCGTGCATACCCGCCGTCTGCCGAGACGAGTGGGCTGCGACCGGACCCTGCCATGGGCAACAGCGTCAGCGGAGGCGGCGATGGCGACTACTTCGGCGGCGCCGAGCCCGCGAAGACGGGCGAGAAGACGGCGCTGGCCGCGCTCCGCGAGTTCGTAGGCTCGCGTCGTGCGAAAATGCGGGAGAGCGTCCTCCGCTCGATCGCGAGCTCATTGAAGGACCAGGAGCTTCTCCGGGACGAGGTCGAGGGGAAAGACGCCCGCCAGCTCGCTGAAATGATCCTCGGCGTGCTGCCCAAGCCCGGCGAGGTGTGGGGCAGCACGCCGGAGCAGCAGAAGAGCATCTGCCAGGCGATCGCGAAGGAGTTCAACAAGCACGGCAAAGTGCCTCTCTTCCCGACCACCGACATCACGCCCAAGGAGCTCTGCCGCCAGGTCACCGAGTTCGTGAAGTCGATGTCGACCGGCTTCTGCGTCGAGTTCCTCGAGGTGATGGGGGGCGTGCGGAAGAACCTCACCGAACTGCACGCGTACCGCGACCTGATGCGGAAGATGCACCATGACGAGATCGAAGCCCTGAAGGCGTCGGCCGACGCCGGCGCGATCAAGCAGTCTGAGGTGGCGGCCCAGGCCTACCACGTCCTCGACGGCGAGATCGGGCGCCTCATCAAGGAGCTCGAGGGCTACTACTCGACCACCCTGGGCCCCGCCGAGGAGGAGATGACGCTGCTGATGGCCGAGGGTAACTCCATCTTGGACCGGCTGGACAAGAAGCTGAACACCAAAGACCTGCACTTCGGCAGAATCATCTCTGAGACGATGCACGACGGCCTCAGCAATCTGACGCTCAGCGCGCTCAAGACGCTCGACGCGCTGAGCGCGATGGGCAAGAAGGCCGACGACTTCGCCTCGCTGCAAGCCGACACGGTCCGAAAGTGGGTGGAGTCGGACCGGTCGGGCGACCCCAAGGAGGTCGAAAAGCGCGCCGCGGCGGCGAAGACTCTCCTCAGTGTGCTGCACGATCAGAAGGCGGTCGACGAGGCGATCAAGGCGCTGCCTGCGGCGGTCCGGAACCGCGAGGTCGAGGGCGGGGCCTCGGAGCGCAAGACCGAGCTGGAGAAGCGCATCGAGAAGACGAAGAAGCTCCGCGAGGTGGTGCTGAACCAGTACCTGGTGCGGAGCCAGCAGAGCTACGAGAAGCTCCTCGCAGCGATCGCCCGCATCGGGCCCAAGCTCGGCGGCGAGATCCCGGTGACCGACGTCCTGCTCGAGCTGCGCGACGCCTTTGAGCGCCTCAACAACTTCGACATGCCCCGCGTCGACCTGAGCCTCGTCGGCTTCTACCAGAGCGCCGACGCCCGGGCCCGCCGCCAGTCGTTCCTCGACCACCTCCGCCACATCGAGCGGGTCGCCGGCGACCTCGCCCGGGCCGAGGCCTATCAGGCCCACGCTTCGTACTTCGAGTCGATCCGAGAGGCGATCGCCGAGCTCATCCAGACGATCGACTACTACGCCGACTACGTCGCGAAAAAGGGCGGCATGGATGAAGACTTCGACAAAGCGCTCGACGAGCCGAAATTCAAGTTGACGCCTCCTCCCGCTCCCGCTCCCGCCGCCGCTGCCGCTTCCGCCCCAAAGGCCGAGGACGTGACGGGCGGCGACGAGGCGGACGTCTCCGGCCTCGGCCTCGCGCAGCGCCACCGGTCTTCGCTGGACCTCCAGAGCGCGATCAACGACTTCATCTACTACTTCTACGTGGCCCGGGTGCGGTCGAACCTCAAGACCTCGGCGCAGGAGATCCAGACCTACGGCGAGAAGTACGAGCGGGTCCTCGGCGACGCCGTCGCGAGCCGGATCCAGGCGATCGACGACGAGGAGCGCGAGCTCTTCAGGGAGGGCCAGGGGGCCGACGCGATCCACCTCGGCCCCTGCCCGGAGGTCCCCGCCGAAAACGACCCGCACCACGTCGTGAGGAAGGCCGCGGCCGACGAGTGGAAGGCCACGAAGGAGGCGCTGAAGGAGCAGTACGCGGTGAAGCGCGACTTCTACCGGGTGCTCCAGGCGGTCGACCTCTACATGAAGGCCTTCACGCTCGACGTGGCCCGCAACCCCGACGCGGTGAAAGACATCCGGGCCCTGCTCTCGGGCATCGAGAACATTGCGAACTGGTTCAACGAGGAGACCGGCGACGACCTCACCCGGTTCTTCGACACGACACAGGCGTACAACCAGGAAGGCCCGGCGAACGTCAACCTCATCGACGACCACCACTACTACGAGTCGGTGCGGGCGGCGATCCAAGAGGCGGGGGCGGTGCCGGTGGGCACCGGCGGCGCGTTCTCAGCCACCCAGTACAAGGACGTGACGCGCCACGCCGGCGCGGTGGTGAACAACTACCAGGCCCTCCGCAACCTCATGAACGTCTTCGCCCGGCTCGGCCTCCGGCTCGGCGGCGACAGCCTGGCCTCTGACGTCTTCATGACGCCCACCGACATGTACAAGGCGCTCGTACGCTACCTCAAGGTTTCCTCGGTGAGCGTGCGACTGAACCCGGCGCCGGGCGGCGCCGCCGCGCCGCCCCGCGCGCCGGCCCCCCTCGCGGGGCAGAACGTAAACCAGGCACCGGCGGTCAACAACAACATCATGATCAACAACGCGCCTGAGACCCCCGAGGCGGTGGCCGCCCGCCGGTGCTACGTCACCCCGGCCGCCTACGCCGGCAACGGCGTCCTCGAGAACCGCTGGAAGGTCGAGAACCAGTTCTTCCAGTTCGTGGTGAAGTGCATTGCCGCGAAGACCCTGGTGGTCCTCGGCGTCTTCGACATGTTCGAGCGCCCCGAGCCGCTCTACGAGCTGACGGCCACCCGCATGATCATCGGCGGCTACGACAAGGCGGTGGAGGTCATCCCCGAGGCGACCGAGCTGTACTTCCGGCTCCCGCGGCTCGCGGAGTACTACGCGGACCTCTTCAAGTTCTCCGACAACGACGCCCAGCGCATCTCGATGCTTCCCGAGGTCGAGGGCGTCTTCGGCCCCCTGGTCGCCCAGGTCTTCGTCCGGTCGACAGCCGCGGCCAAGACTGGCGAGTACTCAGACCTCGAGGCCGAGGAGCTGGTGCGGATCGTGAACGCGGTCTACGACCGCTACCGCAGCCATGGCGCTGACGCGGTCCGGCGGGCGGTCACCGACTTCGTCGCCGAGATCAACCGCCGCTACGGCCTGGTGAAGAAGGTCGAGTACGACCGGCTCCGGAAGCTCCAGCAGGAGACCCGCACCCAGTACCAGACGAGCGGCGTCGTCGACACGAACTACGCAATCCTTCCCGGCGAGGAGGAGGTGGGCGAGGGCATCCGGCGGCTCGCGCCGTCCGACCGCTACCGCCGGGTGGGCGACACGGGCTCTCTAGCCCCCGACTGGGAGGCGGGCGAGTACAGCCTCGACGACGACATCAACCAGGCCAACTCGATGTGGGACATGCTCTCGACCTTCCGCCAGAACCTGACGACGAGCCTGAGCCGGAAGGGCATGGTCGGCCGCACGTCGTTCAAGACGCTCGTCGAGCAGGCGCGCCGCGACATCGAGCGCGAGTCCGACCCCCAGAAGCGCCTCGAGATCGTCTACCGCCTCATCCAGGGGTCGGACCTGATCGTCGGGTCGGACCGCGGCCGGGCGCTCATGTTCCAGGAGACGGTGGTCGTCGCGTCGAACACTCTCGTCGCGATCCACGACCAGATGGCGGCCTTCCGCCAGCGGGTCGACGACATGGACCTCAAGAAGCTCACAGAGGAGACTGTGAACTGGCTCTCCGCTCCCGCCGCCGGCGACGGCCCTGCGAACGCGGCCGCGGTGACACCAGATAACCTCCGCGCGTGGCTCAGGGGCAAGGGCTTCCGCGCCGAAGCGGTCAACCGTTACGTGCGCGGCAATGGTGCGGTCCCCCTGACGACAATCTTCCCGCAGCCTTTGATCCCCGACCGGGCTGCGGCAACCCTGGCGAATCTGTGGGCTTGGGCGGCAAACGGCGCGGAAGCTGTTGCGGGCGCGGGCGCGGGCGCGCCCGCGCTCGCAGAAGACCTGGCCGCGCGGCGCGCGCTGGCCGCGCGCCTGCTCATCGACCGCCAGGCGGTGATGCGGGACCTCGTCCTCACGGCGTTCGAGCTCACCGCCGACTACAGCGACTATGTGACGCTGCGGTTCCCCGGCTCGGCCGCCTCGAAGATCCACCTCGACTTCAGCAAGCTGCGGGGCGAGGTCGAGACGCTTATCACCGAGATGCGCAAGTTTCTCAACGTCTTCCGCCCTCTGATGGCGGCAGACACCGTCCGCCGCTTCGAGTCGGGCGACGTCCCCGGTTCGCTCTTCTGGTGCGAGAAGCACCTGATCGACGGCATGTTCAAGGGGTTCACCGACCAGGGGGGCGCGGCGTACGAGAACAACACCACGCTCGAGGCGGTGTCTGCCCGCTTCAACCGCACGCTTGTCGAGCTCGCCCGCCGGCACGCCGTGATGTTCGCCGGATTCAACGCCGGCGTGTTTGTCGCTGCAGGCGGCGCGGCGGTCGCGCCCAACCGCCTGCTCACGGCCGCTGCGGCCGACGAGGCGATGTACGACCAGTACGGGCGCGTCTTCGCGGGCCTCATCTTCTGGGACGTCGGCGACATGCCGAACATCGCGGCGCGCCCCCTCAACGGAGCGCCGCTGGGCGCGTTCGTCCGGGGCGCGCGGACGATCGCCGAACGGGCGAACGAAGAGAACCCGCCCTTGAGGGACACTCAGGCCATAGCGCCGCCGCCAGGCGGCGGCGCTCCTGCTCCTGCAGACATCGTCAACGGCAATGACATCTACGCCAACCGAGGCTTCACCAACAATCGGAGCATGCTCTTCATGTTCAACCAGGTCCTGGCGATGTACATGCGCCAGAACTACGACGCTTCGACGGGCAAGATCTACTTCGGCCTCATCGACGCGTTCGCCAACGGCGTCTTCAGCCAGGCGGTGATGCAGCCAGGCTACAGCCAGCCAGACTTGATGTCTGATAACGCTGCCTTCGGCGTCCGCGGTGACCCCACCGGCGGGTCGGTCCTTCTGACCTCGCTGGCGACGGTCTTGCAGCGGTGGGTCAAGGACCAGACGGCGCAAGGCGTGTCGCGCTACCTGGTCTCGACGCTGTCTGAGCTCCCGCTCTACGTGAAGGAGGCGTTCCGCGAGAACCTGCCCGTCTTCCAGAAGCTCTTCGACCTCATCGGCAAGCAGGGCGAGTTCCTCAAGCAGTTCATCGAGCGGACCCGCGTGCAGTGCGGCCGGCCGAGCCTGGCGACTGTTATCGATCCCGCCGCCGCTGGCGCCGCTGTCGGCGCCATCGCCGGCAGCATTGTCCGCGATGCTGCCGGCAACAACTTCGCGGCCGCCCCGGCCACGTGGCCGGCCGGCTCGGTGGTGGCGGACGTCACGCTGCGCACTTTCGGCGGCGCCGACGATGGCAAGAGCGAGACAGTGATCCCCCGACTCACCGAGGTGGTCGACGCCCTGGTCTCCGGCGCGTACGCCCTCTCGGGCGCGGCCCAGTCGGTGCTGCGGGAGCTCGCCGACGAGCCGCTGTACCTGCAGACGAGCGCGAACTCGATCCAGGACTACACCGCCCGGAACAAGAAGATGCCGCTCATGCCGCTGTCGCTGGCCTTCTACTACCTGCGGGACGTGGACAACGCCGGCGCGTTCGGCGCCGCCCAGGCCACGACCGTCCCCGGCCTGCTCCCGGAGCACGCGCCGGGCTCTCAGGAGTTCAAGCTGCTGTACGGCGTGCGGGGGCTGTTCGCCTCCGAGCAGCGGGCGACGCTTGCCAGCATGCCGGGCGTGCGGGAGCTGCTCGTCCAGTACAACGCCGGCTCCAGCGCCCAGGGCGCGATCGAGGAAGAGGCCTTCGCCGCTTTCACCAGCCGGGTGGCCGGCGTCCTCCGCTACCTCGTCGACACCCGGGGGTACCGGACGAGCCTCGTGGCCGGAGGCCACACCTTCGGCGCCGCCCACCTGTTCGGGGCGGCCGGCGCGACCGGCGCGGCCGCCCCCGTGCCGGAAAACATGCGGGTGTACGCCCTGCGCTCCCCGACAACCCGCACCCAGGTCCTCGAGGTGGTCGACACGACGTACCAGGAGGAAAAAATGGGGGCGATGACCCGGGACTTCGAGACAGCCGGCGGGAGCGGAGCCGACGCCGCCACGGGCGCCAACCGCTCCGAGGAGTGGATCCGCAACATCATCGACCTCAACCTCATGCCGATCAACGTCCACGCGCTCATGCGGACGATGGCCTTGGCGAACCTCTACAACTACGGCTACACCTTCGAGGAGATGGTGTGCCGGTTCTACCAGAAGGAGCGTGGCGCGATCGCCGCCCTCGACACCGCCAACGGCTACAATGGCCAGAACAACCCGAAGACCACGGTCGACTTCTTCCTGAAGCTGCTCATCGATCCTTACGCGCCAGTCAGCGCGGAGCAGTACGGCGACGAGCGTGTGGCACGCGGCACTGCCGGCTACGTCCAGCGCATGTGCCGCGGCGACAACGCCCTGGTGATGGGCCGCCCCAAGTTCCTCAGCGACCAGGTCTTCAACAAGGCGCTGTTTGGCTCGCTGTACCCCCGGCAGCGCGATCACGACGAGATGGGCCCTTCGGGCGAGACGACGCGCGGCCGTCAGGGGTGGCAGGACCTGCCCAACGACATGCTGATCAATCGTACGCTCAGCAATGCCCGCACGATCATCAAGGCCTTTGCCGATGGTGGTCGTCTGTGGGGCGCTGGCAGGTGGGGGGTGGTGCGTGCCGATAACACACCCGCGTCGATGGCGACCACCGTGGAGCAATACATTCACAACATGACAGCGCTTGCGGCCGCGCTTCCTGCTGCCGCCGCCGCGGTAAACGCGGCACACACTCCGCTCGGCGCCGTTGCGAACGTCAATCGCTATGCGCAAATCGGTCTGGGAGGCGCCGCCTATGCCAATGCCGCCGCCATGGTGGCGGCGGCGCCGACCATTGCCAACGTGCAAAACTTCAATGGTGCCGCTGCCCCGGGCGGCGGCGGAACGATCGACTACCGCGCGTTCCTCATCGTCTTCGGGGCAACGGAAGAAGAGGTCGACGCGACGGCCCCAGCAGACATTAACGAAGCGGCAAGGCTGGTGCAAAACCAGATGGCCAGGCACATCGCCCCTCTTCTCAAGGCGGCCGAGGAGGCGACGCGGCGCGCGGTCGCAGAAGTGAGGACCCAGAGCCAGCAGCCCGGCGCTATCGACGCCGAGTACAGTGAGGTGATCACCTACATCGGGAAGAAGGAGGTCGGTCAGCCAGACTTTACAGCGGTGAAAGAGGTCAACCTCAGGATGGATCCGAGAGGCCCGCCTGGCGCGCTTGCCCCGAGAGCGAAACGATATTTGCTCGCGGTGGGGAAGCAGCGCTTCGACTCGGCCTTCGTCCGCAACCTCTTCCTCATCACCAACGTCTTCCGCGTCACCCGGGCGAAGCTCGAGCGGGAGCTGTCGGACCAGCGCACGATCATCGAGCGGGGCGACCGGCTCGTCTCGCGGGAGATGACCGAGTACGGCGAGGTGCCGGCGCTCGGCCCCGACGAGCGCCACGGCGACCGCCAGTTCGCCTCGGAGCGCACCATGATGTGAGGGGCGGTCGTCTTGACAGAGCGCCCAAAAAGCGCCTGACGGTCACTGCGGCCACAAAAACTTTTTGCGGCCGCTCAGAACGTGCCGATCGACTGGTGATCTTGCATCGACTCGATGTAGGCCCGCACGTGGGGCCAGCACATGTCGCCCAGCAGGTCGCAGGTTTCGTCGACCTCTGCGCCCAGCATGGTCGGATCCAGAGGCTGGATCATGTACTCGTTTTTCCCAAGAAGGGCAGGTTTCACCTTACAATCGTCCACTACCTGAAAAGGCCGCATGAAGAATGCGTAGTGTGGTGGGATCTGCATCTCCTGCGCGATCCGCAGACGCGACTTCAGTGGGGCGACAATCTGCAGGAACGTTTCGACGGCTTGCCGCTCGTGCAGGCCGTACCCGCACTTGCACGAGTCGTGCTCCACCTTGACCTTGTACAAGGCCGTGCTGTCGGCCAGGCCGGACAAGACTGCAGCATGCACGGGGAAGTCCGACCCCGCAAGCGCCTTTTTCAGAGTTTCGACGTCCATGAATGCAATGTCGCGGTTCTTCAGGTACCGGGCGGCGATCACACCGATGTTGAGCGCCATCCGCCCTAGCCCTAGAGGGAACTGGGGCGAACAGCGCTTACCATCGGCAGCGCGTTCAGCGTCATCGAACACCATGTCCACGATGCGGAGGCGTTCGGCATCGTCCAGCAGCAATAATGCCGGCTTGTCGGCCGACGTCCCCGTTGGAGGCGGAGACGGAGCCTCCGCCTCCGGCTCCTCTGCCCCGCGCGCCGGGTGCCCGTCTTCTGCCATACCGCGCAAGTTAAGGTATAAGCTGTTCTCTAATAGTCATGGACGCGTACACCCTCCGCGGCCGGCTGGCCGCCTCCGCCTGCGACGGCACAGACGCCGAGTACAGCCTCGCGCTCGGGACCCAGCTCCCCGACGGCCGCCCCGACGACTCGGCGGCCAAGCTGCTGCGCCACATGCCGCCCCACATGGAGATCGCCCCCGAAGAAGGCGTGAAGACGAGCCTGAGCCTCCCGTACGTCCTCCACATCCCGTATGAGCAGGCGGTCGCGGACTTCGAGCGCTACGCGCTGGGGCGCCGCGGGGACCGCGACGGCACGGTGTGTTCCGCCCGCTTCGTGATCCCGTTCCGCGGCCACCGCGGGACCCCCGCCCGCCGCGCCTTTTGGAAGACTGAGCTCGCGAAGCACGCAGGGCGCTGGGTCGAAGCGACGCTCGAGGCGCAGCGCTACTGCTTCACGGTGAAGGGGATCAAGCGGGTGGGGACCCGGCTGGTGATCTGCGCCATCGAACCGCTCGCGCTCGCGGCGCCCCGCCTCGTAGCTGCGCCATGAGCGCGGCGTCGGCCGGCGCCTTGACGTCCGAAGCGGCCGGCGCCGCGCCGCCCGAAGCGGCCGGCGGAGGCCCGCCGCAGCGGCCGGAGCCGCTGTGGTCGCAGCGGATAGCGTACGACCCCGGCGCAGTCCCGCGCCCTTTCGGCCTCGAGAACACCGGCGTGATCTGCTACTTCAACGGGTTTTTGCAAGCCCTCGCGTCGTGCCCGGCGTTCGTCGCCGCAGCCGTGGCGCGCCGGGATTACCTGGGGCGCACCGAGACCGGCGCCTGCCTCTACAACTTCCTCCGGGCGGTCGAAGAGTCCAGCCGGGACCCGGCCTTCGTCGTCGACCCCAGCCACTCGCGCCGGGTCCTCCAGGCGCTGGTGGCCGATCTCGGCCGGCGCCGGCCGCGCGCGGCGTTCGGCCAGGGGATGGAGAGCGCCACCGAAGCGCTGGTGCATTTCCTCGACATGCTCGAGCCGGAAGGCGACCCCGACCCGCCGCTCGCCCGCCACTTCACCGTCCTGGTGAAAAACTACCTGTGGTGCGCGGGGTGCGCCGGCGCCCGCTCTAAGAGCGCCGGCGCCGACACGGAGCTGGCGAGGGCGAAGCGGGGCGTGGTGTCCGAGGTGACAGACACGCTCAGCCAGTACAACTACTTCCACTACGACGAGGCGCCGCCGGCCACCCCCCAGGAGTTCAGCGACCGCCTGGAGCTGTACCCCGGGGTGGTCGAGGACTACGTTTGCGAGCGCTGCACCGCGGCCGGGCGGCCGCGGTCGCGCACGTGCAAGGTCTTCCGGGTGACCGACGCGTCGTCGGTGGTCGTCGTGGTGTTCAACCAGTACCAGGGGCACCGCCTCCGTTTCTTCCCCCCGACAATCACGGTCGCGGGCGGGAAGTACATCCGGGTGGCCCAGATCGAGCACTCGGGCTCTCTCGCGGGCGGCCACTACTGGACCGCCGCCTACCGCCAGCCGCCGGCGCACCACAAGAAGGGGGTCTCCCCCGTCGTCCCGTTCGAGTTGAACGACGCCCATTTCCGTCCTGCGCAGCTTCAGCCCCAGCCTACGGTGTATGCAGTTTTCTACCACTATGTGTGTCCTGCAGACGCGAAGATGGCCGGCGCCTCTCCGGCCGCCGCCGCTACCGCTGCCACCGATGCCGCTACCACCGCTGCCGCTGCCGCCACGACCTAGAAGCGAACCGGATGCACTGCGGCCACTTTTTAGGACAAAAAGTGAGAGCCTGTGACAGCGTCGTCGCCGCCGTCTCAGAACTGGAAGTTGCCGAAGTTCTCGGTGATGTCCTTCGGCCCGAGCTCGGTGATCTGCTGAGTGCACGGCCCCTGAACCGGCGCATTGCCGCGGAAGGCCATGATGCCCACCCGGGGCGGCCCGGCCGACATCGCGACGGCCTCGTCGAGGTTGTCGACGGTCATCGCGCCCTGGGAGAAGGGGCCGACCTCGTCGGCCCACTGCTTCTGCTGGGCGAGCGTCCGGGGGTCGATCGCGAGTGACGAGAGCTGCTGGTTCCAGTCGCCCTGGTACTTCCCGAGCTGCTGCGTCACGTCTGCGCCCGGGTAAGTCCCGGCGGCGGGGTCGTAAGGCGCCGCCGCCTCCGAAGCCTCCGTTGGCGCCCAAGCCTGCTGTTCGGCTTCGTTGAGGCGCTTCGGCGAAAGGAACTGCCCGTTGCGGGTGCGGGCTTCAGTCTCGTCCTGCATCGGGCTGGGCTGTCGCTGCGCCCCGTACCCCGCCGTGTCGTTCCGGATCCCCATCGTGCTCTGAATGTATTCGTTCTGCCATGCGCGCAGATCCGCGTTGGCCTGCTGGGGGTAAATTGACGGGCCCGCGGGTCCCGCAGCGAAACTGTCCTTCGAGGGCTTTTTCGCCGGGGGGGCGTCAGCCCACTCCGCGGCAGCCGCCCAATCGGCCCGGGCGTCGGCTTCGGCCACTTGCCACCCTGAGCCCCGGTACAGAAAGACGATCAGGACCACCACGATCGCGCTGGCGAGCGCCAGCCGCCAGGTGTCGATCATGCCGCGCCGCGTATGTAGCCGTCAAAAATTAGCACGGCCAAATGCTCGCGCCGCTCAGCGCGGGCCCTGGTCCCGCAGCGCCCGCAGCCGGGCGACGAGATTCTCTCGCAGCTTCCGGCCGAGGGCGAGAGCGACGAGGACCTGCCAGTCGGCGAAGACCCCGGCGGCGGCCGCGCGCTCTCCGGCGTCGGCCGCGAGGCGGAAGTCGGGGAGTGCGTCGTCTCCGCCGGGGGCGTCGTCCTCGTCCTCGGCCGCCCCGGCTGTTTCGCGCCGGGCCGCGACGGCCTCCTCGAGGGCGGCCCGGAGCCGCTCGCAGAGCCGCCCCACCGTCCGGACGTTGTCTTCGATCCGCGCCATGGCCCGGGCCGCGGCCGCGGCCTCGAGCCGGGTCCAAGTGTCGAGGGGGGCCGGGATGAGAGCGCCCCGGCGCAGGCGCACCCGGTGGGGCGGCGGGTTGTACAGCTCGAGGCGCCGGAAGAGGCGGGCCCGCCCCTCCGGGCTGCGGTCGATGCCGAACGCGCGGACGGCCCGGTCGGTGACGCCGAGGCGGCCGAACGCCCCCTCGGCGGGCTCCTCGAGCGCGGCCGCGTAGCCGGCGGCGACGGCTTCGGCCGCGAGGCTGAGACGCTGGGCGGCCGAGGCGGCGCCGTCGCCTTCCCCCTCGAGGAAGAGCTCGTAGTCGACGATCCCCGCCCGGGCGCGGGCCGCCTCGTCGAGCTCGGCCTCGGCCTTCGTCGCGGGCGTCCGGCCGCCGAGGAGCAGGCCGGCGGCGTCGCCGAGGTCGCCCTGCAGCCGGGCGGCGGCCGAGGCCGCCACAGCCTTGTAGGCCTTCTTGTAGGCAAGTCCAAGCCGCTGGACGGTTTTACGGTCCCCCCCGATGAGGGTTTTCATCAGCTCGGTGAGGTGCTTCTTCGCCAGGCGCTGGGAGACCTCGTCCTGGACCTTGGCCGGGCTCGTCTCGACGCCCTTGAGGAAGCGGGCGTCGTAGCAGATGAAGCGGGCGCAGATCCCGACGATGTACGCGGTGAGGTAGTACGAGGCGTTGATCCGCAGGTTGTTCTCCTTCGCGACGTGGACGTACTCCATCAGGTCGCCCTTCGCGGGCTTGGTCCGCGTGAAGCCCTGGAGCGTGAACCCGGCGTCGCGCTCGACGATGAGGTACGAGAAGCGAGCCCCCGGCTCCGGCTCCAGGTACTTGAGCTCGACGGGGTCCTCGCCCCGCGCCTCCCGCTCCCGGTTCTCGTGGAGCTGCAGCTCGTGGCGGGCGCGCATGCGGCGCATGAAGCACTGCACCGACTTGTTGTCGCGGTCGGGCTTCCAGGCGTCGGTCTGGACGAAGTCTTCGAGCTTCCAGCGGCCGGAGGCGGTGGCCCCGTCCTGGGCCCGGAAGCTGGCGATGTCCGAGCACTGGGTCCGGACCACCTCCTCGATGCGGGCGATGAGGGGGCGCCGGGCGCCGGGCGGGTGGAGCCGGGTGGCGACCCACATGCACTCGAGCGCGATCTCCTTCTCGAGCGGGGTCTGCCCTCGGTTGTCGAGCCCCTTGATGAAGATGTCGTTGCGGCTCACGTCGAAGTTCGGGACGTGCTCATGGGCGATGCCGAAGTACTTCTTTTTGCCGGTGAACGTCACGGGGCACAGGACCTCTTCGTACGACATCTTCAGGATGGTGGTGCCGTTGTCCGCCTGCAGCCGGGCGTTCACCTCCTGCCGCAGCCGCTCGATGTCGACGATCGTGAGGCGGACCTTCTCGTCCATGAGCGCCCGGTAGGCGGCGGCGACCGCCGCGTGCACTGGGCGGCCGGCCGCCTCGGCCGCGGCCATCGCGCGCTCCAGCCAGGTGTCCTGCGGCGCGCTGCCGACCGCGGCGCCATCATCTGCGCCTGCGCTCTCGGCGGCCAGCTGGCCGTTGGCGGGGCCCTCAAGCGCTACAGCCTCATCGAAGGACGTCGGGAGCTCGAGGGCCCGGAGCGCGTCTCGGTACGCAGCCTCGGCAGCCTGGTAGGTCTCCGGCGGGCACGTGAAGTACAGGGAGTCTGTGTCGCCGTACTTGATGCGGTACCGCTTCTCTTCGAGGAACGTTTTCATAAGCTGGAGGTTGTACTGGCCCATAGTCGTGACGCTGGCGGCGAGGACGAGCTCGAAGAGCACCGACCGGGAGTTGCCGGTCTCGCCATAGAAGGTGTTCATGTACACCTTGACGGCCATCTGCTTGATGTTGGCGGACATGCGCTGGTACTCGACCTCCTGGAAGAAGGGGAGAGCCTCGGCGCGGCTCTTGCCGTACAGCCCCTCCACGAACTCGAGGCAGGCCTCGGCGTGAGCATACTTGTCGCTCACGTTCGGCGTCTTCTTGAGGTTCTGTATCATGTCGCGCTCGCACTTGGTGCGGCGGGTCTGGAAGACGTCCTCGGTGGTGTCGCCCGTCTTGTCGAAGAAGAGGGAGCGCACGCGCTCGAGGAGCGCGTCGTACTTCTTGAGGGCGGCCTTGAGGCGGGCGCGCTTCCCGAAGAGGTCCCGCAGCGCGCGGGGAAACACCCCCCACTTCTCTTCCCGGTTCTGGTGCCACACGAACCAGCCGCGGAGGGTTTCCCCCCGGTGCGGGATCTCGGTGCGCCGGACGACCTCGCCGCGGCGCTCGTACGCCTGCGCCTCGGCCTCGGACCCGAGCATCATCTCCGGCGAGAAGTTGTAGGCCTGGATGATCGAGGGGTACAGCGAGGCGAAGTCGAGGGCCGGCACCGGGAGGTCTTCCTCGAGGCCCCGCTCGGGCGGGACAACGTAGGCGCCGACGTACTTGCCCTCGGCCTCCCGCTCCTCGCAGCGGGAGGGCGAGAGCAGCGGCGCCCCTCGGACCCGCCCGCTGTCATAGCAGTAGGCAAACACCTGGTTCCGCACCTTCATGCCGTCGGCGTAGAAGATGCCGTCGGCGAAGGGGAGGAACCCCTGGTTGCACTTCTCGCGGACGGCCTGCACTGTCTGGCTCCGCACCAGCAGCTCCTGGCAGCGCAGGGCGTCGATGACGCAGTAGTGGGCCACCCGCCGCATGTGCTCGGCCGCGCGGGCGGCCGACGGCGCCCCGCCCTCGAGCGCCTCGGCGATCGGCGCCTCGAAGCCCTCGGGCGGCGGCCGCCCGCGCTGCCAGGCCGCGACCTTGACGGCGTCCTCGTAGTAGCGCCACATGAGGTGGTACGGCATGTCGGCCTTCGACGGGAGCTTGGCCTTCGCCAGGAAGGCCTTGAGGCTCGTCTGCCCCATCCGCGGGTAGAGCTGCATGTAGACCACCCGCACGTCGATCGGGACGGCCCCCGGCACCTTGTAGTAGGAGATGAAGTGGGTCCGGTCGGCGCCCACCTTGATCCGCTGGCTGACGGTGTACTGCCACTGGAGGAGGCTCTCGGTCGTGGCCTTGTAGGCCGGCAGCGCGCTCGCGAGCGCGTCGAGGCGGACCAGCTGCCCCAGGTCGCGGGCGGTCTCGACGATCCAGGGGTCGTCGTAGCCCCCGCCGTTGAAGGTGCTGGTGTACTCCGGCGCCCAGCGCCGCAGCACCTCCCCCCAGGCGACGAGGAGCGAGGCCTGGCGCCGGACGGGGTCGGCCTCCTCGCCCCCGCAGACCACGGTGGTCCAGCGGGCGTCGGGCGCCGCCTCCTGGGTCGTGAGGCACACGCAGGCCAGCGGGGCGGGGTCGCCCCGCCAGTGGGCTGTCGCGCACAGCATAAACATAGTGTCGCCGGGCACGCTGGGGTCGGGCGGGGTCCCGCGCCCTTTGTAGCGAGACCAGGTCTCGATGTCGTAGCCCACGAGGAGCGCGCGGTCGCGGGTCAGAAGGTAGCTCTCGGACACCCGCTTCTCTACCGCCTCGTCAGGGTGGAGCGGGTTGACGAGCGGCGCGATGCAGCGCCAGGGCACGACCAGGACGTGGCGGCACTGGGGCGAGTGGGGGAGCTGCGCGCCCCCGCGCCAGTCGCCGGTCGCCTCCTCGCCGGTCGGCAGCCCGGCGGCGAGGAAGGCCTCGAAGTCGGGCGGAGCGCCGGGCGGGGGGCGGCGGGCGTACTCGGCCCCTCCGCCGCGGTAGTACTCGTAGCCGCTCAGGGTGAGCCAGCCGCACAGCGGGATCTGCGCCTCCCGGGCGAGGAGCCGGCAGTAGGCGTTGCGGGTCCCGGGGTCGTCGGACGCCGTCTCGAGGCCGGCCTTCCGCGCGGCCCCGATCGCCTTGTTGCGATCCTTGAGGTTGGCGAAGTAGACCCACACTAGCGGGCGGGGAGTCTCGCGGTACCCCTTGAGCGGGTACCCTTCGCCGGCCTCGACCCGCTCCAGCCCGTGCTCCTGGAAGAGGCCGGCGAGGGTGTAGCGCCACTGTTCGGCCGCGGTCGCGTCGGCCGCCGCGGCGGCCGGCAGGAACACGCCGAAACGCACCGGTGCGTCCCGCACGATGACGTGGGTCTTCGCCCCGTCCTGCGTGATGCCGAACAGGTTGAGCTGGTAGCGCATCCGCGGAGGCGCCCCGGGCGCGTCGCGCGCCCGGGGCGGGAACCAGACGCTGTCAGCGACGTCGCTCGGGAGGAACAGCACGGGCGACCGCTGCTCCAGCTTCTCGCAGGTGGCCTGATAGGCCCGCCGCCCCCGTTCGTCGCCCACGATGAAGTCGTGGCGGGTGGGGAGCGCCGCGAGCGCGGCCGGCCCGCTGGTGAGGTGGCAGAACTGGAGCGGCGGCGGGCCGCTGGGGCCATCTCCGACTTCGTCGTCAAAGCCGGCGCCCATAGCGCCCGCCAGGCCCTGTGTGGGGACACCCCGGGGCTTCAAAAAGGGCGCAGCGCGCTTCACCGGGGCATCGGGATCGGACTGTAGAACGGCGAGTAGTCGACGTGGAGGCCGCAGTAGTCCACCGGGTTCTGCGCGTAGTCGGGCCAGCGGCCGGAGGGGACGAGGCCGGCGTCGGCGCACTCGTGGAGCAGGAACTTGAACGTTTCCCAGAAGACAGGCGGGTGGCCCGTCTCGTCGAGGCCGATGTGCGCGAGCTCGTGGACCTTCACGAACCAGAGGAGGGTGGCGTCGTGGAGGCCGTCGGAGTCCGGGCGCTTCTGCCGCAGACAGAGCGCAACGAGCCGCCCCTTGTCGAGGGTGTACGAGGTGTCGCCCGTGGGATTGTGGGGGGAGCTCTCGGCGAGCTTGTCGGGGTCGTAGCGGTCGAGGAGCCGCCGCACAATCGCCGCCCGCTGCGGCCAGCGGGCGGCCGCCCGGGGGTTCCGCAGGTAGCGGCGGTCGAGCCAGTCGAGGAGCGCGATCGTCCGGGCCTGGAGCCGCGCGAGCTGGTCCACCGCGGCCGCGGGGTTGCTGTGGGCGGAGTGCACCTGGTACAGCAGCCCGTCGGCGCCCCGCATCTTTTGGGTGCGCGAGATGGCGTAGCGGCTGCGGCCGGTGTGCCAGCCGGGGCACGCCCAGTTGGCCAGCGCCAGGAGGAATAGGACCACCACGAGGGCCTCGAGGAGGCAGAGGCGGCCTGCCCCGCCCTCGTCGGCTTCCCCCATGGCGCAGACTATGAGGGCGCGAAAAATGGGCGGCGGCCCGGCGCGGGCTCAAGGCGCGAGGTCCAGCACCAAAGTCGTGCCAGTCCGGAGAGTGAGCACGCACTTTTGGACGTCGGGCGCCTGCATCAGACAGTCGCGGACGACCGCGAGCGCCTCCTCGAGCCGGGCGGAGGGGCGCCGTCTGCCCGCCGGCCGCCATTTTGCCGCCGGCGCGCGCCCTGCGCCGTGCCGCAACACCCGGCACACCTGGCAGTGCTGCCGGAGGACTCCGGCCGGCCGGCCGTGCTCGAAGCAGTAGCCCTTCCCACACGCCCGGCAGCGGTCGGTGCGCCGCCCGTGCGCGCACTGCCGGCGTGTCATCGCCCTGCGGGCGAGTCTTGCTTCGCCTTCTTTCATTCAATTCCTATAGATGCGGGCGCAGGGACGGCAGCCGATGGCCGCCGCAGACCCCGTGCCGTTCGCGGGCGGCCTCGCCCCGGGCGAAGCCCCCTCGCGCCGCCCCTTTCACGTCACGCTCTACAGCCTCGCCAACCACCGGCCGCTCCGGACGTTCTGCTTCCTCGGCGACGTGCCGCGGAACGTGCTCCAGGCCGCGCGCCGGGGGCGGCCGGCCGCCGACCTCCGGGACCCCCGGCGGCCGGCCCGCTGGCCGCACACGCAGTGGCCGGCCGCCGACCAGGCGCTGCTCCAGCGCCACTACGGGAAAGGGTGGTACGAGCTGCTCGTGCCGGACGTGTCTTTCCTGCTCCCCGTCGCCGAAACAGCGAAAACCGGCGGCGACGAGGACGGCGACGATGAGGACAGCGGCAGCGAGGACGTCGCCGGCGGCGGCGAGGACGTCACCGGCGGCGACGAGAACGCCCTCGACTTCGGCGACCTGAGCGGCCTCAACCGGCTGGACGAAGACGGGGCAGTGATACTCACCCAGAGCGAGCTCGCCAAGAAAGACACGGCCGCTGCGGCCGAGGCCGCCGAAGCGGCCACCGCGTACACCGACGCCGGCACGCCCAGCACCGAGTACCTCGACCGCGCGGTCTTCGCGGCCGACTCGCTGGACGACCTCGCGAAGAAGGTGTACGCGGCCACCGGGATCCCGCCGTTCCGCCAGCACCTGTTCTGGGAGCAGGACGCCCAGTGCGAGACGCTCTTCGTGACGACCCTCAACTCGGCCCGGGTCCGCATTGACGTCCGCCGCCTCGGCTTCGCCGAAAGCCTGCGGGTGGCCGACCTCCCCGTCGACCGCGAGTTCGCCGACTTCGCCGACCAGGGCGACATCTTCGTCGAGGCCCGCGACCACTTCCGGCAGGTGGGCGAGCTCGCCCAGGTGTTCCTGGCCGACTACGAGGAGCTGGTCGCCCCCCGCCGCCGCGCGCTCGCCGCCGCCGCCGAGGACCGGCTGCAGAGCGACCTCCTGTACAAGGGGCTGACGCTCAAGTACTGGCCCAAGCTCGACCCGACGGCGGCGCGCCAGTACTTCGCCGGCGTCCCCTTCGCCGAGGGGGGGCTCGCCGTGAGCCGCGCCCGGGTCAAGGCGGAGTACGACCTCCAGCAGAAGATCCTGTACGACACCTTCGCCGCGCAGGCGGCAGTGCACAAGCGGTACTACAACGCCCGGGCGCTGGCCGTCACGTCGGCCCAGGTCTCGGTGGCCGGCCAGATCGGGACCGCGGTCGACGTGCGCAATGCGTTCGACCTGTTCGCCACCGGGCCGGCCTGGCCGGCGGTCGCGGGCCGGTTCTACCTCTCGGCCGGCCGGTCGCGCCAAGACGCTACGGCGATCAAGTGCCACACCTCCGCGGCCCTCGGCGGGAACGACGACGCCGCGGACATCCGGCGCACCGTCGACCGCGTCCTGCGGCGCGACTCGCTCCTCGTCGTCATCCGGGCCCGAATCCCGCCGCCCGCGGCCGGCGACGCCGGGGCGGGGGCCGGCGGGGCGACGGGGCCGGCCGCGACCGGGGACGCCGGGGCGACGGGGCCGGCCGCGACGGGCCTGGTGCCGGCGGCCGGCGGCGCGCGCTGGCTGAAGGGGCGGGCGGACCTGGTGGTGTTCACGCTCCAGGCGTCGGGCAGCTACACGCTCGAGGCCGCGTGGCCCGAGGACCGGCGCCTGTCGCCGGCGGCCGCGGTGGCCGCGCTCCACGCCACCGTGAGCCCCCTGCTCGAGGCTTTCAACGCGATGGGGGCGCTGGTGTTCAAGGGGGGCGGCCGGCTCCAGCCGCCGAAGGGGCGGGCTCGCATCCAGGCGATGACCGTGGCGTTCTTCTGGCCGCGCTCGCTCACCGAGACCGGCTTCCGGGAGCTGAAGCAGCGCTGGCGGCGCTACGAGGAGGCCGGCATGGCGACGGTTCGGGGGCTCCAGCAGGTGGGCTCCTTCGACTTCCGGCTCACCAAGGGGGTGGTCGACTACGACCCGCGGGCGATCGAGCGCACGGTCGTGGTGACGACTGTGCGCGACGCCCAGGGGCGGTCGCGCACGGTCCGCGAGCTGGCCGAAGCGACCAACAACACGTACGCCCACCTCACCGACCCTGGGGTCGCCCAGCGCTGGGACGCGCTGTACAGCGGCCGCCTGGTCAAGCTGTACCACCGGACGTCCGACATCCGCGCCGAGTTCGTGGGGGTGACGGGCGCGGAGTTCCGCTTCCTGTGGTACCTCGTCGCCGCCTTCCTCGACGGCCTCGTGCACGGGCCGACACGCCTCGCGCAGGGCGTGGTCGACTCCCGGGCGGGGGCGAGCGCGAAAAAGGAGCGCGACGGGGGGCTCCGGGCCATCCGGGCCTTCGACCCCGAGCTCATCGACCTGCGGAAGCACGACGCGAAGGCGAAGGTGTACTCGGTCCTGTGCCAGAACCCGCGGCCGCCCCGCCCCTTCACGCCCGAGGAGGCGAAAGCGTTGCCCGCCCGCCGCCGCGAGCGTCTCACCGCCTACTGGAACTTCACCGAGAACCGGCCGGCCTTCTACGAGTGCGGCCACCCCGCCTACCCCCACCTCAGCTTCATCGAGGGGCGCCACCCGAAGGGGTACTGCCTCCCCTGCTGCCAGAAGACGCCGGCCCACCCCGGCTCGCGCCGCGACCGGATCAACCGGGGGTGCCTGCGGCAGGCGCGGGGGGCCGAGGCGCCGGGCCCGGCCGGGCCCGGCGCCGGCGCCGGCGCCGGGGACGGGGACGGAGACGGAGAGGAGGTCACGGACGCAGTCGGCCGCCATCGGCTCGCTTTCGGGAAAACTATCACCCCGGGGCGCTACGGCGCCCTCTCGCCGTTCTACACCGAGCAGCTCCTGTACGAGACGCTCGAAGAGGGCGAAGAGTACCAGCTCGTCGGCGTCCCCCAGAGCCTCCCGGCCATCCCGCAGGCCGGCTTCTTCTTCGCGCTCGCCGCCGCCTGCGTCGGGCGCGCCACGCCCGACGCCTGGCCGGCCTTCGCCCGCCGGCTCGTCCAGGCCGCGCAGAAGATGGCGACGGCGTACCGCACCCTGGCCGACGGCTGGGTCGCGGCGCACTTCGACTCGGCCGGCGCGCTCGCGAACGCGCTGCGCGACACCTTCATCCCGGGGCGCACGCCCACGCTGTTCACCGCGTTCAGCCCCGGCGGCCCGGCGGCCGGCCTCTGGGCGCCTGTCGTCGAAGAGCTCGCTTTCCTCGCCTACCAGGCCGGCGTCGTCCGGGTGCACGACCGCGACGGGAAGAACCCGAAGCTGCTCGCCAGCGCGCGGTGCCTCAACGAGCTTCGCAACTGCGTCCGGGCGCCGATCGCGGTCGTCTTCGAGGTCGCGGGCGGGACCTTCCCGCTCGCGGTCCACCGCGGGGGCGCCGCGCAAGAGGCGGAGGCGCGGCGCTTCGTCTTTGCCGGCGACGCGGGCGGCGGCGTGCTCCGCGAGGCGCTCCTCGCCACGCCCAAAGACGACAAGTGGGACCTCGGCGCCCTCCAGGCGGTCCTGAAAAAGGTCAAAGGCTACGCCGCCACCCACAAGCTCGTCAACAAGCGGAACGTGTGCTACGGGGTGCTCCTCGAGGGCAGCCGCGGGCGCGTCTACGTCCCGGTCGCGGTCTCGCACCACTCGTCGCACGACGCCGTCTCCCGCGGCCACCCCGCCTGCGTGATGGTCTACGGCCCCCGGCCCGCGCTCCCCCTGCCGCCGGCCGCCCTCGAAGGGTGGCTGGCGGCGTGCCGCAAGGCGCTGCCGGTCCCGTTCGCGGCGGCCCGCGCACTGCGGCACGCGGGCAAGTACATCGGGTGCGAGGCCGACTTCGGCGGCGCCCGCCTCCGGCTCTACCACGACCCCGCCGCCCGGCCGCTGGCGGCCGTCGCGCAGGGCGAGGCCGGGCCGCCGCTCGACCTCGCGGTGGCGCCCGAAGCCGCCGACGCGGCGCTGTGGGCGGGAGCGGACCCGCCGCCCCGCCCCCACCCCGAGGCCTACGCGGCGGCGCTCTACCGGCTCTTTCTCGCCCAGTTCGTGGCGGGCGTGCTGGAGTCGCGCGCCGAAGCCGCGCGGGCGCGGCTGGTCGCCGCCCTCACGCCCTCGCTCTGCGGCTGCAGCAACGTGGCGCAGGTCGTGCGGAGCGGCCTCGAAGAGGCGCTCGGCCGCCCCCCCACGCTTTCCGACCGGTCGAAGGCCGAGGCGTGCGTCCTGTCGGCGCGGGCGCGGTCCCACCGGAAGGCCGGCCGGGCGGCGGCTCTCGCCGAGCTGGCGCGCGACACCCGCTTCGACTTCGACGCCGAGGTCCTCGACGAGGTCCGGGCGGCGCCGGCCGCGGCGGCCGCCGCCCGGGTGCGGGCCTTCATGGAGCCGCGGGTGCGGCTCGTCGAGCCGGCCGAGGTGGCGGCCGCTCTCGGCCAGGCGGCGGCCGGGGGCGGCATGTACGCCGCTTGCGCGGCGTGGCCCGCGGGCCAGGCGGCCCCGGCCTGCGACGGCCGGCGCCTCCTCGTCCCGGCCGACCGCTTCGAGGACCTCGTGAGTCTCACCACGGCCGCGGTGCGGAACCCGCTGCAGGCGCCGCGGCTCCTCGACCAGAACGCGGGCGTCTACGACGACCTGCACTTCACGAAGCGGCCGGCCGAGAGCATCGAGATTCGGCTGTGAGCCTTGTGCGGCCGCACATAGGGATGGCGGACAAGGTCTCGCTCGACGACGAGGCGGCCCGGGCCGCGTCCCCCGGCGTCGGGTGGGGGCAGGCTCTCGTGCTCTTCTGCCTCTACCTCGTCGTCGTCAGCGACTACTTCACGCACAGCGTGGTCGGCGCCATCCCCGGCGCGGTCGAAGGGCGCGAGACCACGAGCCGCGGCGAGGTGGCGAAGGGCGTCATCCTGGTCATCGCGTACGTCGTGATCCTGCACCTCTACCGCCAGGCCGCGTAAAAAACGTCAGGCTTGCTGGCTGGCTAGGGGCGCGCGGGGGCGGCCTCCTCGAGCGCGTGCTGGGAGGCGGCGCGGAGCTCCTCCCGCAGCGCGTCCGTCGCCCCGGCGCACTCCTCGGAGTCGATCAGCCACGCGTCGTCTGGCCGCGGCTGCAGGACGACGAACCGCCCCCAGTTCTCGCGGAACGCCTCCGACAAGTAGTTGTGCATGTCGACGCAAAGCTTGTGCGACTCTTGCGCCCCCAGCAGCCCAATCTTGCCGGAGCCGCAGAAGAACTCCACCAGCGGCCCCTTCCCCCGCTTTTTGCTCTCGCCCGAGGGCAGCAGCTTGAACGTCGCCTTCAGGTTCTTGCTCGCGGGGGTGAACGAAAAGGGGCTCGGGGGGTGGGGCATCTTGTGGGCGCCTTCGTTCTGGATGTAGCGGAACACCTCTTCGTAGTTGATGTGCTGGCGCGGCGACCAGCGGCGGAGGAGGAACTTGTAGTCGATGCCGGTGGCCCGGAGTGAGGACCGGTCGAAGCGGGCCGGCCCGCCCAGCAGGTTGGTCTGGTTGAGGAAGTCGACCCAGGTCTCGATGGCCCACACTGCGTCGGCGAAATCGGGGAGACGTGAACCGGAGATCGTCAGCGAGCCCTTGGTGGGGAAGTACAGGATGTGGTACCCCACGACTGTCTTGCCCTCGGCCCGCAGCCGCGCTGCGATCTCGCTTTCCGGCGGGAGTGTGACGTACGGCGAGAGCGACATGTTGAAGGAGCCGCCGTGCCCCTCGGTCTGCCGGCGGCGGTGGCCGGCCGCCGGCGGCGGCTCCTTCTTGACTATTGTGATTTTGTGCTCCCAGCCGGGCTGGCAGATGCAGCCGAAGTTCGACTTGATAAAGGCGATATGTCCAAACAAGCCGCCCTGCTGGGCGAGCTTGGTCACCAGCCCCTTGTGCTCGACGCGGGGCGCGTCGACCACCCCGAACAGCGAGCCGGTGGTCATCACCGGCGGTGTGAAGACGGGGTTCGGGGGGACCCGCTGTAGCGTGTCATCGATGGAGCCGCAGAGGCGTTCGAAGTGGGGATCCCATTCCTCCGGAGGTGGCTCCACGCCCTTGGCGGCAGCCATTGTGCCCCTTCTTGCGGCCGCCGGAGGCACCTTTCACCCCAGTGATCTCTTTCAAATGAGGTGCGCCATTTGAAATTAGGGCTCAGTTCCTACTGATATGGCGGGGCGGCCGCGCGCGCGGCCGCCAAGCGGGGAGCAAGCCTGGAACGGCACGGCAGGGGGTGCTCCGATGGGTCTCCCGCCGTTGCAGCTGCCACCTCCCAGCGCGTGGGGGGCACCTCCGCGGCAGGCGCCGGCGCCCGCGCCTCTCGCCCCCTTGTTTCCGCCTGCGCCGGCGCCTGCCGCAGCATTGCCCGCGCACCCGCCTGCCGCAGCAATGCCCGCGCACCCGCCTGCGCCTGCGCTTGCTCCTGCGCCTGCGCCCGCGCCCGTGCCTGCGCCTGCGCTTGCTCCTGCGCCTGCGCTTGCTCCTGCGCCTGCGCCCGTGCTTGCTTCTGCGCCCGCGCCCGTGCCTACGCAGGCGCAGGCGCCTGCAGCGACAATGCCCGTCCTGATGCTCGCTCCCGCGCTAGCGAAGCCCTACCCGGCGCTGCCGACGGCTCCAGCGATGGCAGCGCCCCCGACGGTCTCGCTTGCGCCGACGCCCCCAGCGACGGCGGCGCCCCCGGCGGCCGGCAGCTTGCCGACCCGGCGATCATGGCTGCTGCGCCTGCCGCCGGGGGTCCGGACCACAACGCAGACGGCCGAAGACATTATGCACTCGCGTCTTATCGAAATGGCCAAGGACGAGGGGGGCGGAAGCGGTGAGGGCAGAGATGTCTCCACATACGACCAAATCCCCGAGTGGTACTATGTCAAGGCGCCAGAACTGTGGCCACCCCAGTGCAACCTGCGGTGCGCTTCGTGTACGCATACCTTCCAAGGGCCGCCCTGCTTCGTGCCGGGGGAAATGCGGGTGCTGCCGGTGCCGGACGCCCCCGAGCTGATGTCAAACGCATACAAGCGAAAACAGGTCGTCTGCACCCCGCCCTGCGCCGCCCGGTTTATCGAGCAGCACATGCGGGGGGAAGACGCGTTCAACGCGCGCGAGATGCTTGTCCAGTGGTACAACGACGTCCACAACCTGCGCGTGGTGCACATCCCGCCGGCGCCCCTGCACACCGATCTGCAGGCCTACGGCGGAAAGATGAGCGACGTCGAGTTTTGGACAACCATCAGGAAGCTCCTGCAGGAGATCAACATGTCCTCCTACTGCTTCACGTTCCCCGAGATCGACGCGGAGCTCGCCGACGCCCCCGACGGGTGGAGCCTGGCCGAGCCTTTCGATGCGAGAGACTTCCCGGCCTTGGGGGCGGGCGGGCCGCAAGACGGGCCGGCGCTCCCGAACGGGCGCGCCGCGTGAGCGCGCGGGGGCGCGCCGCGTGAGGGCGCGGGCGGCGCGCCCCCTGCGCCGCCGTGCGGCGGCTTTTTGAAGCGCTGCGCAGATGCGCCACTGAGCGCGATGCAGGCTGCGCCGCGGGGGAAGCGCGGCAAGCTCGCGAGCGTCCCGCGGCTCGACGCGATGAACATCCGCGGCCTCACCTCGTTGATGAACCCTCAAAATATCGACCTGCACAAAACGGGGTCGCACGTCGAGAACGAGATCACCGGCCGGATGACGGCGTACAGCGAGGTGCCGGCCAGCCAGGAGGACCCTCGCGACGAAGTCAAGGCCATGCTCGCCGAGCTCGGCCTCGACGACGACGACGAAGACGACCTGGAAGACCTGGGAGGGGAAAGCGGCGGGGGCGGGACGGCTGCTCCCCCGCCTCCGCCGGCGCCCTCGGCTCCTCCCCGAGTAGTCGGGGGGCAGTCTTTCGCTTTTGAGGTTACGGACCTTGACGCCGAGTCTGAGCGCGGAAGGCGAGGCGCGCTGCAGCTGGGCGACGACTCCGGGCACGGCCGGGCGTCGACCGACAGCAGCGCCAGCGGCAGCGCCAGCAGCGGCGCCAGCAGCGACGACAGCGATGGCGACACCAGCGTGGTCGACAGCGTGATCAGTTCGAGAAGCGGCCGCAGCGACCGCAGCCGCCGCAGCCGCCGCAGCCGCAGCCGCCACGACTACCACGACCGCCACAGCCGCCGCCCCGACGCCCACGAGAACGCGCAGAAGTCTCGCATCCTCGAAGACCTCGAGCAGCGCTTCGGCATCGACCTATCGGAGAAAACGTTCGAGCGGTCGCGCATGGTGGTGATGCCGCCGCGGCCGGAGCCGCGGCCCGAGCACCGCCCGCCCCGCGAAGCGCCCCGCGGGGGCGGCGCCCGCCTCAGCAGCGACCCCGACGAGCACATCGAGTCCGTCCTCGGCGCCCTGCGGGAAGAGACCCAGACCTCGTACGGCCTCCGGCGCGAGGAAGAGCTGGACCTCAAAGCGAGCAAGCTCGAGCACATCGCGCAGTTGCGCGAGTCGCTCGAGGAGGACGGCATCAACACGGAAGCCGTGGGCGCGCCGTCGGCCGCCTCCTCGATGGAGGAGATCGACGCCGTCCTGCGCACCCTCCGGATGAAGAACGACCGCAACCGCTGCGCCACGATGGCCGAAGAAATCATCCTGGGGATGGCCGAGGCCATCGAGTGCGTGTTCGACGGGACGCAGGAGGTCCCGCTCCTCGGGCTGAAGCCCGACTACAGCGGCTACCACAACACTGTGAGCGTCAAGCTCGCCCGGATGCGCCCCGACACTTCCCGGGTCGTGAGCGACATCATCGAGCGGAACGACCTCGGCCCCTGGTCGCGCATCGCGCTCGAGCTCGGGCCGTCCTTCCTGCTCTACCCCCGCCAGCAGCGGCACCAGCGGGGGACGCCGGGCCTCTACGAGGAAACCTCCGGCACCGAGCGCCGGGTCGGCGACGCCCGCCAGGCCTATACCAGCATCCGGAGCCGCGACGAGGCGCCGTCGACGATGGGACGGCCGGACCCGCCGCCGTACTGAGCGGCCCGGGCGATTTTTCATCTCCTCATAGCAGAGCGCTGCTTGGCGACGCGCGGCGCTGTCCGCCTCTTTCCGGCGCGCCTCGAGCGGCTGTCTGCTGGCGCCGGCCGGCGCCATGTACAGCTACAGCGACTACACGCTGCAAACGCCGGGCACCTTTGTCTCCCCTCCCCCCGAGGGTATTTATGTCGACGAGCCCAGCGCCGGCGATCCGCGCCTGCAGCCCCAGATCCGCACCGAAGCCGACCGGGCGTTCGCGAGCGCGATCGCGGCCGGCGACGTCCACCCACGCAACTGGGACATGATGCGCTGGCCGGCCGCCGGCAACCCGATGCGGGGGGGCGAGTGGGGCGGGGTGGCCGCGTGGGGGCCCCGCATGGGGCCGTACTCGGTCCCGGTCCAGGGGCGCCAGGTCTTCCCTTACACTACATACGGGGCGCCGGCCGCCCCGCCAGGCATGCTCGAAGGCTACGCCCCCGGGCCGGGCTGGGGGGCGTCCCCTGCACCGAACCCCTACATCAGCCTCGCCCCGCAAGGCACGCTGAACCCGGCGCTGCTCCCCGCCGACCCCCGGTACCAGGCCGAGCGGGCGTACTCCTTCCCGGTCCCCGCGCCGTACCCTTCTGACCGCCCGTACGCCGGCATGTGCCCGTACCCGCACTATGCGGTGCATACCGGGCTGCCTATCGGTCCGGCCGCCGCCGGTACGGCCGCCGCTGCGGCGGCCTCCGCCCACGCCGACACCGCGGGCGGGAGCGCGAGCGCGAGCTGGTGGCTCGGCATCGCGCCGGCCCACGTGATGTGGCTGTACCTCTTCATCATGGTCGTCGTGCTGGCGCTCGTCCTCGCCCGCCCTTCTGGCCCGCAGCGGGTCGTCGTCACGACCGAAGAGGCAAAAAAGGGGGCGGACTCTGGGGGCGCCGAAGCTGGCAGCCGCTGACAGCTGCGTCTCCAGGCTGTCGCCAGCGGCTGCCACTCAGGCTACCCCGTTTTTCGGGTATTGCGGCGCGCCCGGCGTCCGCATCATGCAGCGCTTGATGATGTCGTCCATGGCCTGCCGCTGGTCTTGCCCCACCTCGTGCATGTACGAGACGAGGAGCACGGTCTTCAGCTTCTCGATGATGATCCCGACTGTGAAGCCCCGCTTCTCGAGGCTGTCGATGATTGCGCTGTAAACGACCCGCTGCTGATCGGACTTCTCGAGCCCTTTCAGAGACGGGAAGTACTGAGGGAGCTCGATCTCGAAGCGGTTCATGCCGAAGTGAGGCGGCATACTCTGGATCTCTTTGTCGATCCGGTTGAGGTTGTCGCGGATCACTGTGTCCATGTGGTTCGCCGAGACCCCCTGCTTGCGCAGGGCCTCGACCGTGAGCGACATCGCGGGCGGCGCCGCACCAGTGCCCGCTGCGGCGTGACTCCGAATAGTTCGCCGGTGCGCGGCAGCGGGCCAGCCTTCGAATGGGATGGCCGGCGGGGCGGATGTAATTACGTCCGCCCACTTTTTCTGGGCCCCCATACCTCGCACTCGCACCGCCATGGCGACCGGAGGCGTCTTCAAGCTCATCGCGAACGATGGGAAGACCGACCGTCTTCTCCTCGCGACGGCCCTGCTGAACCAGCGGCTGATCGACATCGCCTGCGCCCGGCGCCGGGCCCAGAAGGACCCGACGCCGACGCTGATGGACATCGAGCGCACGCACATCCTGTTCGTCAACGCCCACTTCAAGCCGTTCGCGGCCCTGGGCTACGAGTACAACAAGGTGCAGTCGAGCTCGGGCTCCCCCGCCCTGGGCGGGAAGATCCAGTTCAGCATCCCCCAGTTCGGCGACTTCTTCCACGACATGGTGCTGCGGACCCGCTTCTCGGCGGTGACTTCGTCGGTGCAGACATCGCCGACGGCCGGCGACACCATTGCGCCCAGTGCTGGCCCGTACGGTCTCGGGAGCTCATTCCCGGGGGCCAACGAGAACTGGGACAACGATACGGCTTTGCCAACTACGACCTACGCTCTCGTCGACGCGTTTGGTACGTCGATCGCCACCCCCGGTACGACTCAGTTCTACAACATGGTGCGTTATGTGGAGTACCCCGCCGAGCGGCTCTGCTCCAGCGTCTCTTTCCAAGTCAACGGCAATCCGCTCGACGAGTACAGCTACCGCGTTTCGTCGATGCTGCGCAAGTTCACGATCAGCGACGAGAAGCTCGTCGGGTACAAGCGGCTCGTGGGGCAGGAGGTTCCTTTCGAGGGCTTTACCGGCCCCCGCGTTTGCCGGATCGAGGACAGCGACTTCAACGCGTCGGCTCCGACAACGACCGCTGCTCATGGCCCTGCTACCGGACCGTACAACGGCAGCCCGTACAACCAGGGCAACACCCAGGCCACGTACATGTACGCGCCCCATTACGAGGGCGGCAACTTCAACGCACAGCAGTGGAACGCCGCCAATTCCGCGACGACGCAGACAGTGGTCAACGTCGGCGCCGGGACAGTAGTGGCTGTTGAATCCGGTGCACCGGGCCCCTCTGGCGCCCAGTGGGGTCACGTCCAGCGTGGCGCCATCCAGGCCGTTGACGGCCCGCAGACGCCGAAGTACCAGCAGCCGCAGCTTGAGGTGTGGAACCGCCTCAGCTTTTGGTTCAACCTCGACGCGCGCCTCTCGGTCCCGTCGGTGGCCATTCCGTACGGCCAGCGGTTCATCACCATCGACCTCGCCACCCAGGCCGAGCTCATACAGGAGTTCCCGGGCATCTTCGTCCAGCAGACGATCGACGCTCCAGTTACGCTTGCCACGACTGTTGCGGGCACTTACGGGCTTATCCGCAACTTCCGCCCCTGGTGGAGCGGCGGCACGATCTCGACGGCAACGCTGTCGAACGTTGAGCTGTACATCAACAACATCTTCGTGAACCCTGAGATCCACGACATCTTCATCCGCCGGGTCGGCTTCTCGCTCATCCGCGTGTACCGCGTCCACACCGCGACAAAGAGCCAGGCGTCTGAGGACCAGGAGCTGCTCTCGCAGCTCAAGTGGCCGATCGAGTGCCTGTTTATCGGCTTCCAGCCCCAGATCAACGTGAAGAACCAGACATCGGCCGGCGGCCACCAGCACTACCACCGCGACTGGCACCGCATGGGAAAGTCGTTCGACTCGGTGTGCGGTCTTCGGCAGGTGGCGCAGTTGCCGACGATCACAGGCGCAAGCAATAACGCCTACGTGTTCACAAGCGACATCGGCCAGATCGTTCCCGACACGTACGTCGTCGACCGCCCCACGGTCACGACGGTGTCGCTCACGGCGCACGGCGTGAAGATCCACGACAGCTTCCCCCACGCCTTCTTCTCGTCGTACGAGCCGTTCCACTACGGCGGCTCGGCGATCCGCCCGTCGACGGACCCCGGCGCGATGATGATCAACTTCGCGCTCTTCCCGGGCTGCTACCAGCCAAGCGCCTACCTCAACACGTCGCGCGCCCGCGAGCTGTACCTCAGCTGGACGTCATCGTTCGTCACGTCGACGACGGGGATCCACCTCATCGCCGTGGGGATCGCGATCAACTTCCTGCTCGTGACCGACGGCAGCGCCGTGCTCCGCTTCTCGACGTGAGCGCAGCGAGCCCAGGCCGTGCCCGCCCGACGGGTTCGCCCTTCCGCCTGAAGCCGCCAGCGCCGATGCCGCGGCGCCAGCGGCTCCTTTTTGAAGCCTTTTTGTGCCAATATCAGCAGTGCCATGCTCGACCCCCCCGCAGTTCTCATGCGGCTGGCGGTCATCCTCATGCAAATCGAGTGGGAAGCGGACCGCATCCGCAAGCTGGCTGAGCGCATCCCGCGGACTGAGCCTGTCGACTACCACAAGAAGCTGCGTGCCGTCAAGCGGCTCAAGCAAGAGGCGCAAGACCGGTACGAGAGCCTCTGCTGCACCGCGACCCGGCAGTTTGCGGTTCTCGTGGGCGAGCTCAGACGCGCAACGCTCGCCGTATCGGGGAAGCTAGCCGACGACACAGGAAGGCAAGACGACGGCTCGGGCCAGAACGTCGAGGCCTACCTCACACGCGTCTTGGCCCTGATCGAGGCCGAGGAGTGCCACGTCTTCCACATCGACCGTCTTGTCCTCAAGTTCGAGGAAGCCCTCGGCAAGGTCTACCAGAAGACGGCACACTGGGTGTTGCTGAACATCTGCCGGTACCAGGCCCGCCTCCGCCGTTGCGTGCTGCGCCGCGCTTCATCGTCGGGAGAGGGAATGCTGGTGGCGTGCGGACCCGTCGCCGCGCCGGCCGACCGGTACTACGACGACGTCGAGAACGGAGCCAGGGCCCGCTACTTCACTGACCCGGCCGCCCGCGAAGAGCTCCGCCGGCTGGCGCCTGGCTTGTGCGTCGTGATGAACGACGTCGAGGGGCTCCCCTTCCCGGCCCGCCTCAACTACGAGTTCGGCCTCATCTGGGAGGGCCTCGACCCTGAGCAGCGGGCGGCATTCGCGTAATTTTGAAGCCGTGCGTAGCTCTATACTGCCATGCGGGTCGGGGTTGTCGGGGGAGAGCCGGCGTCTGCCGAGCAGCAGGCCGCCCTCGGGGAGTACTTCGGGCAGCTCTTCGGGCAGGTGGGGGAGCGCGTCGAGGTGCACCATTGTGCCGACGCCGGGGCGGTCGAAGACGCGGTCGGCATCGCCGCCTCGCACCGCGCCCACTGCCGCAAAAACGTCGTCGTCGTGGCTTACCCTTCACGCGGCTCGTCTGAAAAGGCTGTGGCCCAGTCTGACGTCGTCCACCTCCGCGGCGGCAGCCGGACGCAGCACGCGTTGATGGTGTCGAGGGTAGACGTGCTGGTCGCGGTGTCCCCGACAAGCGACCTGCCACCCCAGGGGCGAATACGGGCATCTTGTGGGTTTGCGAAAGGAAAGATCCCGATCCAGGACATTTACCCCAATGGAGCGGTGCGCTCTTGGCCGTGATTGCAAGAGGCGACAGGCGCGTCTTTATTTCGACTGGGCCACGAAAATATTTTTGCCAGATGCTTACTTCTTATATACGGCGCGATGGGTGTCGGAGCCTGGATCGCGCTGGCTGTAGCCGCGTTCCTGGTCATCTTAGTCTTGGCAGATGCCAAAGGCAAAAAGCTGGGGCTCTGGGGCGTGCCAGGGCCGTCCCAGATCCAGTCGGAGCAAGACTGTCATGCGGCCGGCGGGACCGCCTATGGCTACTGCCCCGAGAGCGGGGTCCATTACTGCGTAGGGGTTTGCGACTTCGAGGCGGCGTGCGCGGGCAATAGCAATCGCACCAGCGCCTGCTCCAAGCCGATGCCGAAGTCGCCGGACCAGATCAAGTCGCGGCAGGACTGCCTCGACTCCAACGGGACCGACTACGGCTACTGCCCCGAGACCGGGATCCACTACTGCGACGGGGTCTGCACCGGACGCTCGACGTGTCTCAGCGGCCACCTTAGCGCCGGCGCCTGCAGCCAGCCGAACATCTCGCCGCACCAGATCAAGTCGAGGCAGGACTGCTTGGCTTTGAACGGGACCGACTACGGCTACTGCCCCGAGACCGGGGTCCACTACTGCGACGGGGTCTGCACCGGGCATTCGAAGTGTCTCAGCGGCCACCTTGGCGCCGGCGCCTGCAACCCGCCGCGCTTTGCGCCAGCTGACATCAAGTCTGAAGCCGCCTGCTTGGCGATGAACGGGACGTACGACTACTGCCAGGCGAACGGCGTCGCCTACTGCCACGGCGTCTGCAAGAAAAACGTGCCCTGCCCGGGTGGGAAATTGAACTCGGGAGCCTGTCAGGACGCGCCCCCGCCTCTGAAGCTTTGAGTCCATTTGGACACAGGTGGGTAGACGATGGCGGATGGCGATGGAAGGCAGAGGTGGACTCCTCGAGAGTTCAATGAATACGTCCTCAAGATTGTGAATGATGATGATGCGAGGCCGTCCCCCCACTTGGAAAACCTGAACATCCAGCCTGAAGACTGCGACGCCGGGTTCACCCGCACGGTGGTGAAGGACAACGATGGCTTGTCGACGAGAGCGACGTGGCGCATCGGGTACATGTACGGGGTCGAGTTCACGAGGACGAAGATCCAACTTGCCCCATTGGCGCTGCACATGCTCGAAACTGTCAAGCAGTTGGTCGAACGTGCTCACCAAAACCGGGAAGACGTCCTCCTCATCCCGCGCGACGTAGACGCTGAAGAGTCGTTCTGCACCATTGCGAGGCCGGGCGATCTGCGCGAGGAAGTGCAGCTGACCTTCGACTTCTTCGGCGGGTCGCTGTTCCTGCCGATCGACGAAGCCATTGCTCTGCTCTTGTCGATGCTTGACCTCGTCCTGTGACGGCTTCGAAGCGGGCAAAAACGTTACCATGACTCCTAGGCTTTTTGTGCTCACCGAGGACCCACGCGGTACAAGGTGGTCCAGCCAGAAGACGGCGCGTTGCCAGAGGACAGCACCTTATCCCACGACTCCGGCTTCTGGAAGATGCAGGTTCCGCCACCCGTCGGGTTGTACAGGACCCCTGTGCATTCCGACGAGGAGGTGCTCCCGCCGCTGCACAACCTGGTGCACTCACCAGGGCTGACATTCCCAGTGCTGCCGACAGAAGGCCCCGGCGGGTAATGCTCCCAGCCCTCTATGCCGCAGTAGGACCCGTAAACGATCCGCCGTTCGGTTGGGATCGAAGCTGGGAATTTGCACAAGACTGGCGTCTTTTTGACTTTTGGCGCGGGCTTGGGCGCGGGCTTGGGTGCCGCGTGGGCCGGCGGTGGCACTGCGTGGGCCGGCGGTGGCACTGCGTGGGCCGGCGTCGGCGCTGCGTGGGCCGGCGGTGGCGCTGCGTGGGCCGGCGGTGGCGCTGCGTGGGCCGGCGGCGGCGCTGCGTGGGCCGCCGCCGGCGCTGCTGGGGCCGGCGGTGGCGCTGCGTGGGCCGGCGGTGGCGCTGCGTGGGCCGGCAATGGCGCTGCTTGGGCCGGCAGAGGTGCTGCGGCCGCCGGCGCTGCGACCGGTGGAGGCACCGCCGCCGGCGCTGCTCGGGCCGTTGGCGTCGCGCCCGAAAGGCCGAGGCTCTTCTCGAGCTCTTGTTTCATCCGGGGGTGCTTGTAGAGGTAGTACGCCATCGCCAGTACGACGGCGACGAGTACGCCGAACGCCAACCAGTCCCCCCCATCCATGGCGGCGGTGTCCGGGCCGCCCGGCGGAGGCAACTATGTGACGTGAGAAAGCCCACCGAAAAACTGGCAACCTTCACCTCCGATGCGAGCCGGAGTACAGGGCCCAGTACCCCGCCGTCCGGGCGGGGTCGGTGGGCCGCCACTCCCACTTGAGCCGGTCACAGATGAGCTTCCACTCGCGGTCGTTGTTCGTGAGTGTCTCAGAGCTCTGCAAGTGGATGAACCACAGCATGAAGCGATCCGGGTCCTCCCGTTCGAGGATGAGGTCGTAGATCTTGTACAGGTAGTAGGGGTAGTAGTTGCGGTTCACCTTTTTGTGCGCGCCCGCCAGCTCGTTCCGAATGTGAATGACCTGCGCGAACATCATTTCACCCTTAAGACGCTTCGCCTCGTTGAGACACGGCGGGCTGACTCCGGTGAGCTTTTTGATAATCAGCGGGACGTTCCGGTTGAGGTCGGTGCGACCGACCCGGCGCAGGAGCCGCCGGGTCGAGTCGACAGTGAGCATGGGGATGTACTGGTTCGAGCGGGCGGCCTCTTCCCGCAGCTGGGCGAGGAGCTTCTCTCCGCCCTGGTTGTGGGGGTCGTCCGGGTCGCCAATTTCAGCGTCAGACTCTTGAGCCAGGATCCGGGTCATCCACTCGGCGCAGTGCTTGTTGGGGCTGAAGCACCCCGACTTCGTCTTTGAGTTCTGGGCGGCGGGCGAGAACACCTGCGCGTCTTCGTAGACGGCGTCGTTGCAGTCGTACAGACGGTGGCATTCGGGACACCGGGCCCCGAAGGGCTCGACGATGAGGTCGAGGGCGCAGTCGTCGCATTTCTCGACCGCGTCGCGTTCGACCGCCCGGAAGGCTGCGTCGGCCGCTTCGCGCTGGGCCTGAGTCTCGTTGAGGGACGAGATCCCGCAGATGCGGTCCTGCAGCCGGGCGAGGCTTTCGCCCAGCTGCAGCGCCACCCGTGCAGTCTTGCCCTCCTCGTACGGCGCGAGCCAGTTCTTGAGGTCGCACAGGATCCCCCGCAGCTCGCTCGTGAAGTTGTGGCTCGAGATCACGAGGCGCAGGTCACGCTCGGCCGCGTCGCGGTGGACCGCCTGGCTCAAGTTCAGCCGGGCCGGGCCGGTAGCGAGCACAAAGCGGCTGTACAGCCCCTGGAAGCGCAGCCGCAGCAGCAGGAAGGCGGCGCGGCCGCCGCCGTCGGCCGGCCCGGCCGCGGCTGCTGCAGCCGGCGGCCGGCCGGCCTCGAGGTCGGGCCCAGGCGCGCGCGCGGGCGGGCCGCCGGGCCCGAGCCCCGCCCCTGCGGAGAACGACTGGGCGCGGGCTGCCGTGACGGCGGCCGGCGTGGCCGCGGCGGCGCCGGCCGCCACCCCCGCGGCGCAGAGGTGTTTTTCGACGCGCGCGAAGAGCGCCTGGGCCGAGGCGAAGCCGCCCCCCACGTCGTCCGCCATCGCGGGCGCCGGAGGTATGCGCACTCTATTAAACGTTCAAGAGCCGTGCTAACCGAGCGCAGCCGCGAAGCAACGATGGCGTCCGACGCCCCGCTCAACATCGACGCCCTCGTCGCCGCCCTCACCGCCGACCCCGAGGCGGCGAAGAATCTCGACCTCACGGTCGAGGACATGATCGAAGTGCAGGGCGCCCTCAACCCATACGCGCGCATCGCCGGGCCGCGCCACGACCCGCGGCGCCCCCGCGTCGCGGCCCTCTCCTTCACCAACCTCCGAGAGGACTACATCCGGCGCTTCACGATGACGGGCCTGGTGGCCTTCGTCTGGCGCATGTACGAGGAGCACACGGTGGAGCCCGAGACGCGCCGCTGGACGCGCAAGATCAAGGGCGCGAAGGACCCGTTCACGGTCGCCGAGATCGGGGAGCGGGTCGCCGACCTTAACAAGGCCTACGACCTCCTCAAGGCGAAGGAGGCGGCCTTCGAGGAGGCCAAGGCGGCCGCCCAGGAGTACAATGAGAAGGAGCTGGTGTTCTCGGAGGCGGAGATGAAAGCCGCGAGCGAGCTGGATGAGAAGAAGCGAGCCGGCGCCTATGAGGGGAAAGAGGCGCCGGCCAACCCGGTCTGGGACAAGATGCAGAAGATGGACCAGCTGCTAAAGCGGGCCCGGGAGGCGCACGACGAGTACGAGGGGGTGCGTTTCGTCACCACGCTCCACCTCCGGAACGTGGGCCTCGAGGCCGACGGCCGCATGCTCGAGACCGAGCGGGCCGCGAAGGAGCACCCGAAGAGCCGGGCCCTCATCCAGGAGACGCCCGACCGGTACCGGGGGATCCTGCCTTCGGGGCAGCAAGAGATGCCGGCCGACCGGGCGAAGGCCATCATCCGCGACTTCCTCGCGGGCATCTTCGAGTACAACCCTGACGCCCACGTCCGCAAGGCCTACGACGAGGTGGAGGTAGTGGGGCGCAAGGTGGGAGGGGTCCCTGACGCCGTCCTCGTCGACCCGCACGACCCCGACCGCCTCCCGCTGAAGGCTTTCCTGGGCGCGGCGCCCAAGACCGAGGTCGAGGCCGACGTCGCGCCCTTCCAGGCGATGCTGGCGGCCGCCGGCGACGACCGGCAGCGCGACTACAACACTATCTGCCGCCTGCTCGAGCACCCCCGCCTCGCGGCGGTCGCCCGCTACGTCTGCGCCGAGGACGCGGCGGACCCCGACCGCCAGGAGCGCTGGCGCCGGCTCCTCTTCCCGCAGGTGGCCAAGGAGGCCGTCCCGGCGATCCCGCCCCAGGACACGTTCCACCGCGCCGAGTACTATATGGAGGTGCACATGGAGGCGCTGCGGGCGGCCACCAACGTGATCTACGCCGTGAAGCCCAACCTCGACGTCGCGCTCCAGCTCATGGACGTGTACGAGGGGACGCCCGAGGAGGTGGAAAAGTGGGGTGAGAAGTTCCGCGACACGAACCAGGACAAGGTCATCACCGACATCAAGCTCGTCCCGTTCGGCGCCTGGACCGTGATGGCCGACTTCGAGCAGAACCGCGAGAAGATCAACTTCTTCAACCGCCACACCGAGCTCATGGAGCGCATCTTCAAGCGGACCGAGGAGGACAAAAAGCTGGGCGGCCTCCTCATGCGAAACCGGATCACGAAGCTGAAGGCCAAGAACATCCGCGAGGCCGGGCCCGACGCGCCGGGCCTCGCGGAGTACAAGTCGCAGTTCCCGCTGTCGGGCGCCCAGCCGGGGATTTCCGACGTCGAGCGCAAGCGCCTCGAGAAGGCCCGCGGTGACGTTAAGGCGGCCCAGGAGCTGAAGTACTACGAGGAACAGGAGGAAAACGTCCGGCGGCTTGAGCAGGAAGCGAAGGTGCGCAAACTGACGACCCAAGAGATGCGTGAGCTCGAAGAGTCGCTGGCCAACATGAAGAAGGCCGAAGAGATGCTCGCGGTGCCCGACGACGCCATCCAGGTCGACGCGTGGATCACCGACGGAAAGGCCGGCACCATCACCCGCAAGCCCATGTACACCAAGGCGGCCGACTGCATGACCGGCGACGAGGACCCGATCCTCGTCGCCGAAAACACGCGGCGCGCCGAGCTCGCTGCGTCCCTCGTGAAGAAGGCCGAGGAAGACCCGCTCCGGTTCTACGCTACAAAGGAGGCCAAGGAGCTGGCCAAGAAGGCCATGGCGGAGGGGCTCGACCAGCCGCCGCTGGCTCCCTTTGCCCAGGACTTCCTCCAGCGGGAGCTCGAGGCCGAGAAGGAAAGCTTGGAGCCGGCCGCCACCGGCGGTGGCGCCGCGGCGCCATCCGAGCGCCCCCTCCCGGACGCCGACGCCATCGACGCGATCCTCGACGCCGTCACGGGGACAGACCCAGGCCAGGCCGCCGAGCCCTCTGCGCCCCCGGCAGCCGCCCCCCCCGCCCAGGCCCCCACAAATTAAGCCGTGTAGACGAACTGAATGCTGGCGCATTCGGTCAGAGGGTCTTTTTTCGACCTACTATACTGTCACAATGTCTGCAGAGGAGGTCGTCACCGAGTCCGGGGCGGTGGTCCCCCAGCTGCGGCTCACCCGCGACCTCGTCCTCCGGCGGTCGGTCGCGGTCTACGGCCCGTCGGGCTCAGGCAAGACGGTGGTGACCAAGCACATCCTCGACCTGCTTCGGGGGTACGTCGACTCGTGTATCGTCATTTCCCCCACCGAGTGCTCGAACCACTCGTTTCAAGCGTACGTGCCGGCGCCGCTGATCCACTACGACATGACGGCGGCTGACCCCAAGAATCCGAACAAGCGAATCGCGGGCGTCGCCGGAGTCGAGCGCTTCCTCGAGTCGATCTGGAAGCGGCAGGAGTTCATCACCAGCCTCTACGAGAGCGTGAACCTCCCCTCGACGCTGAAGCTGCTCTTCCAGCGGATCGACGAGAAGTACCAGGAGCAGGCGCGCAAGGACCTCGACCGCATCTCGGCCATGGAGACCCGGATGAAGAACCAGGTCCGGAAAAAATTTCGGGCAGAGCCCGACACGATGATGCCGAGCCTTCAGAAGGTGAAGAAGCGGTTCGAGGAAATCCGCACGAAGCTGTTCAAGAAGTACATCCGGAAAGACTTCCTGAAGCTCTGGAACAACCCACGGCTCTCGGAGATCGAGCGGCGCGCGCTCCACTACGTAGACATCAAGCCAGGCCTGGTCCTCATCTTCGACGACTGCGCCTCGGACCTGAGCCTAATAGTGAACAAGCCGATCTTCAAGAAGCTGTTCTACCAGAACCGCCACAACCACATTACCGTCATCTCCACCTACCAGGACGACACCGACCTGAAGCCCAACCTGCGCAAGAACGCGTTCCTCTCGATCTTCTGCACACAGGTAGTCGCCTCGACATTCTTCAACCGCACAGGGGGCGGGGGCTACCCCAAGGACGTGAAGGAGCAGGTGCGCGACTGCGCCCCGGCGATCTTCGCCCGCGAGTACCGCACCCTGGCCTACCTCCGCGACGACCCCCAGCGCCAGGTGTTCTACCACTTCACGGCGCCGGCCCCGCTCGAGCGCCCCTTCTGCTCGCCCGCGGTCCAGGAGCTGTGCGAGACGATGAAGGCGCCGGCCGGCGACCTCGACAAGAACAACCCCTACTACGACGCGTTCGACCTCCCCAGCATTTGAAGCGGGGCGCCTCCCGCAACGCGGCGCGATGGACAAGCTCAAGGAGGTGCTCGGCACCTACTTCGTCGACACCTTCGTCAACTCGATCTTCCTCGCGGCCAAGCAGCAGCACCGGCCCGGGGACTCCCTCGAGAAGGAGTACCTCGAGTCGGTGCGGCGCTACGTGCTCGAGGTGCGCAGCAAGGAGCGGGCGCTGCGCAAGGTCGTGAACAACCTGCTCGAGTTCGTCGGCCGGCTGAAGCTGCCGGAGCGCACCTGGCCGCTGCTCGTCAGCAAGGTCAACCAGAGCCTGGTCCCGCGGCAGTACTACGACCGGCTGTCGGCCAAGCAGAGCGAAGAGATCTTCGCCAACCTCATCACCACCCTGGTCGTCAACCTCGGCGTCCGCTGCACCCAGCCGGACACCGCTGCGGCCATCCTCGACCGCAAGGACCGCGGGCGCCTGGGCCAGGTCGTCGCCGACCTGCAGGACTACGCGCTCGCGCTCATCACCGGGGAGCAGACGCGCCTGTACAACCAGTTCCTGGGCGTTTCGACAGGAGCCCAGGACTCGAAGACCACCGAGACGCTCATCTCGCTGCAGAACGCCATCCGCGCGATGGCGGAGGAGAAAGTGAAAATGACACACCAGATCCGCGCTCTAGAGGACCAACTGGAGCGGGAGCGGTTGAGGGTGCAGAAAGTTCGAAACCGTTCCGCTGCGCTTGAGAACAAACTCTACGAGGTCTTGGCGGCTCAGAGGATAGTTGTGGCGGGCGGAGCTGGCGGCGCGGCGGCCGGAGCTGCCTCCGCGCCGGGCGGAGCCGCCCCCGCGCCGGGCGGAGCTGGCGGCGCGGGCGGGGGCAGCCTCGCAAGCCTTGTGAAAGGAGCAGCCGACGACAGCAGCTCCGCGGGCGGCGGGCAGTCGGACGACGAGGCCGACCTCGCGGAGCTGCCGCTCGCGCTCGACGCCGCGCCGGAGGCGGCGGAGGTGGCGCCCGCCGCGCCGCGTCAGTTCACGGGTTTCTGATCTGCCAACATACTAGGAGCGATGTTTCGCATCGGAGGAGCGGCGCAGGGGGCCGCCGACTGGGCGCTCTCCGGCCCTTTCGCCCTGGTCGCCAACCCGCTGGTCGCGGCCCTTACTGTAGCGGTCATCGCGGCGATTGTCGTGTACGCGATGTTCCGAGAGGACCTGGGCGCGACGTCGTGGGGGACGTGGGGGCAGTTCGTGTTCTACGTGTTCGCGCCCGGCGCGGCAGTGCTCGCGCTGCACTACTACGGCCTGCGCTCCCGCTTCGAGAAGGAGCACGAAAACCAGGCCTCTGACGAGCTGTTCAAGCGCGTCACGGGGTCGCTCGACGACGACGACCGGATCGCTGTCGGCGGGCGGGAGACGCTGGAGGGGGACGCCGGCGCGCCCCCGCTGGCGGGTGTCCCCGCCGCGCCCCCTCTGGCGGGCGTCCCCGTCGCGCAGCCCCCGGCGCTGATCGGCGGTCCAGCGCCGGGGGCCTCTGGGGATCAGCCGAAGGTGCTGCCGGCGGACGCTGGAACGCTCGACCTCGAGCCGGTCGCCCTGTGACCGCGCCGCGCCGCGCCGCCGTTTTTGTCGCCGCATTCTGCCCGCCGCTGCATAGAGCGCGGCGCGCCATGGCGATGATCGAGCCGGTATGGGGGCTCCAGACCCAGGTGCAAAAGGGCATGCCGTACGGCGGCATGCCCCGAGACTCGATCCTCCTCAAGCTCGAGGAGACCGACCTCGGCCTGCTCCCGAACAACATGGGGGACGGCCTCACCGGCGACCCGGTCAAGAACTTCATGGTCGGCGAGATCCTCGACCGGCGGACCGTGCCGGGGTTCCTCGAGAGCGATGAGCCCCGCCGCAACCCTCAGATCTCGCGGGAGACGCTCAACATGCGCTATGGGGGGACTCGCGGGTCCGAGCCCGACCTGCCCCGGAACCCCGAGTTCTTCTACGGGTTCCTCGGCAACGACCCGCGCGGCGCCGACACCCAGCCCCGGTTCGACGAGCTGCGGCGCCACACGATGCACCGCGCCGGCAACCTCCAGGTCGCGATGGGCAACAGCGTGGGCCACGGCGGCTGGACCCACCCCGACGGGACGGTCGAAGCGGAGTACCAGGTCGCCGAGCGCCCCTGGACCGGGCCGGCGATGCAGAAGGCCCGGGTCGAAGGCCAGGTCGCCGCCCGCAACTACCTCAAGGTCTTCTCGACGTCCAAGGAGGGGCGGCAGGTGGGCCAGGACGCGATCTCCTGGGACGCTGCCCGGCAGGCGCTCGGCTACACCCGCCGGGCGGCCGTCGAGGGCGGCGCCGACCAGTGGCGCGACGGCACCCCGGTCGGCGCCCTCGGCCGGGCCGCCGCCAGCCGCGACGACGCCCGCGTCAGCGACCTGACCGGCTTCGCGACGCGGCGAGACGCCCAGCGCCCCCGCCAAGGTCGCGACCTCAACCGGGCGACCGAAGCCACCGGGACCTTCTCGGTCGCCCAGTACGGACGCACCGCCGCCGGGCGCGGGAAGCCGGGCGAAGGGAAGGAGCGCCGGTCGGCCCGGGCCGATGGCGAGCTGGGGCAATCGCGCACCTCCGCCCCCGCCCCCGCTTCCCAGCGCGCTCTCGCCGCCGCGATGTCGGCGGGCGCGCGGAGCCGCCGGGCGGCCGCCGGGCGGACGCCGAGCTCGGCCACCGGGACGCGCGGCGAGATCGACGAGACAGCCCAGTCGACCCGGGCGGGGGAAGTGCGCGCCCAGTCCGTCGCCGTCGCCCGGCTCGCCGTCGCCCAGCACACGCCCGGGAAGGAAGAAATGAGCGGCCGGCCCGGCGGCTCGGGCGCGCTCCCGGCCCGCGCCGGCCAGCACGCGGCCGGCGTGGGCCGCCTGGCGACGCCCGGCCACGCCGCCCAGGAGCTCGCGGCGAACCTCGCGCAAAGCGCCCGGGGCGGCCAGCGGACGCACGGCGACAGCGTCCGGAGCGCCTACGAGGCGCTGGCCGCAGGCGTCCGCGCCGCCCCCCTCGACACCAGCAGCGGGAAGGCCGCCAGTCTCGGCGCCAGCGGGCGGACCGCCCCGGCCGCCGGCGGGAACGACGCGAACCGCCGGCAGGGCGCCACCGCGCTCCGGGCCCACGCGCTCCAGGGGCACGTCGCCAAGGTCTACTCTGGCGCGCCGCTGTCCAAGGAGGGCGGGCTCCAGGCACGGGCGGCCCACGCGGGCGGGGCTAGCGTGCCCGTGGGCCTGGTCACTGCCGCCCAGAGGAACTCCACACAAAAGCGCCCAGAATACCGCGGCGCAACCCAGACCGCCGACGCGGTCTCGACTGAGGCGTCGTCTGAAATCACCGCCCGGGTGGGCGAAGCCCACTTCACAGGACATCACAGCGCGGGGCGAAAAAAGCTGCGGGGTGACGGCTACGGCCTACATCAGGCGCCCAGCGGCGAAAGCCTCGACGACAGCGCCTCCGCCCTATTCTGAGCCACTCTGGCGGCGCCCGCGGCGCCGCGGCAGGAGTACGAAGTTGGGGTACAGGCCGTCCGGGTCGGCGTGTCCAGGAACGAACTGGTAGTCGGACGTCACGACCGGGTCCTCTGGAAGCCGCATGTAATTCTTCTCAAGGTACTCCTCCACCCCCTTGAGCGTCAGTGCGACGTACGAGTATCCGAAGATGTGCCGGGGCCCGGGCAATGTCAGACGTCCCAGTGCTGACGCAAGGAAGACGAAGTCGGCCCGCAGCCCTTCGAGTTCTCTGTCGCCCTGCGCGAGGGGCCAGAAGTACCGAAATGTGGGGTCTGAGACCTGGCCATCGCAAAACTCCTCGTAGCTCAGCCCATCGGCGTCCTCCAAGTCCATCTGGATGTTCGCGCCCGGCGCTATTTTTACCCGCCGAGGGCAGTGGTCGGGGAGGCGGTCCAGCAACTCGACCCCGCGGCCGAGCGCGACCAGCTCTGTGATGTTTCTGAAAGGGTTCACCCGAGCACAAATGGCAAACAGTACCCGTGTATCCACCCGCAGTGCCTGTTTGGCACTTCCACACTGGACCTCGACGTAGTAGTAGCCGGGGCATTTGATGTCGGGGTAGACGCACCGGAGACATTTCGAGTCGCGGTGCCACCGCCGGGTCGGCGCCCTCGGCGTCGGCATCTGCTGCCCTGGCGCTGACATATCGCTCGGAGTTGTCGCAATGGCAGCGGGCTCGTTCACAGGTCCTACCTCAGCAGGACTACACCTCCGCGGCATTCAAAAAATCAGCGAGTAGGATACACAGCCATGGGGCAGGTTTCCGGGCGGGCAGCAGAGGACGCCCCGCCGCGGGCCGACCTGCAGCGGGTGAGGCCGGCCGACTTCGCCCGCTGGCTTTCGTCCCTCAAGGTCTTCAAGACCGAGTGGGGCCCCATCGCCTGGGAGTACCTGCACTTGCGCGCCATTCGGTGGGGTGGCGCCTCGACCCGAGAGCAAGCCGGGAAGGAGCGCCAGGTGCTCCAGCTGATCTTCAGCAGCCTCCCCTGCCCGCAGTGCCGCAACCATGCGAACGATTACCTCCGAGACAACCCGCCCGACCTCCGCAGCAGCAACAGCTACCAGGTGTGGATGTACACCTTCCACAATGCGGTCAGCGAGCGCCTCAACGCCGACCTCGACCGGCAGTTCGTGGCGGGCGCCATCCCCTACAAGGAGTGGCTGCGCCGCCACAAGCCAGTCATTAGCTACGCGGAGTACCAGGACCTGTACCGCGAGCAGCTCCTCCGCAAGCAGATGTGTTGAGAACACAATTTGAATACGTGAGATCAACAGCATTGGGCTCACGTACACCCGTACCCGCACACGCGGCCAGGACGTCATCGTACCCACGATGCGTTACGTCATCCGGGGAGACGAGATTGTCAGGACAGAGGTGGCCGGCGGCAAAGAGCTCTGCCAGGAGCCGCCGGCCGGCACCCCGAGTATCTGGCTGGGGGTGGCCGACAACGACGGCCACACCACCCTCGACTGGTGGCCGACAGAGGAGAAGGCCGTAGAAGCACTCCGGCGCAACGGCCTCAACGGAATGTACCATCCACGCGAGTTCCGCATCCACGCTGAGCGGGACCCCAAACCCACCGTCTTCTTCGGCCGATTCTCCGGCACCCTAGAACCGTGCAAGGACGACAATACGCGGTTCCTCACCTGGACAGACGCGACGCTCGTCGTGCCAGTGCACGACCTGCCGGCAGGCATGGCTATCGACTTTATCGATCTGGACACGGTCGAGGGCAAGCTGTACTACCACGCCCCTTCTGGCTTCCTGCTGGCAACCGAGAAGCTGGCGGTTGTGTGAGGCTGCCGAAGGCATCGAGTGGTCGGCCGATGCGCTTTTTTGCGCCTCCATAGAGGGCGCGATGCCGCCGACCCTGCTGCAGCGGGGGTCCCTGTGCGGCGACCCCCGGGCGGTGCCGGTAGACCGGATCGTCGACTGGGTGAAGAAGCGGATGCCCGAGTTCGGCGGCCGCCCCCCGGCGGCGCTCCGCGACCGGGTGATCGTCGCGCGGTCGGAGACCGGCTCGGGCAAGTCGACGGTGCTCCCGGCCCACGTCTTCCGGCTGTACCGGGGCCCCGCGACGCCGGCCCGGGAGCGCTACCGGGGGCGGAGCGTCCTCTGCACCCAGCCCCGGGTCCTCACCGCGGTGACGCTGGCCCGCGACATGGCGGCGTCGCCCCACTACCCCGAGCTCGCGCTGCCCGCGGCGGCGCCCGCCGCCGCCCCCGGCGCGGTCGCCCCCGCGGGGGTGATCGGGTACCAGACGATGCCGATCACCAACAAGCCCCCCAGCGGCCTCATCTACGCGACCGCGGGCGTGCTCCTCGCGCAGCTCAAGGGGGCGGCGATCGAGGGCGACTTCTCGGCGGTGAGCCGCAAGTACGCCTGCATCATCGTCGACGAGGCCCACGAGCGGTCGCTCGACACCGACGTCCTCCTCACCCTCCTCAAGAAGTACCTGCTGGCCGGGATCCGGCAGGGGGGGCGGGCCGCCTCAGACCTCCCCTTCGTCATCCTCGCCTCGGCGACGATCGCGGTCGAGCCCTACGCCGCCTACTTCGACCTGCTCGACGCCCGGGGGCTCCCGCTGGAGTCGAACGTCTTCCGGGTGGTGGGGCGGCAGCACGGGATCGCCTGCCACTGGCCGGCGGTCGGCACCAACGACTACTGCGCCGAGGCGGCGGCCGTCGCCGCCCGGATCCACTGCGAGCACCCCGACGACCCGCCCGACCAGCGGGACGTCCTCATCTTCATGCCGGGGCAGGCCGAGGCGGCGCGGGTCGCCACCGCCCTCGAGAAGGCGCGGGACCTCGGGCGGCTCGACCGGGGCGGGGCCGCCGTCATCCTCACGATCAACCGCGACGCGGTGAACCGCGAGACCTCCGCCTTCACCCTCGTCAAGGCGCCGCCGGAGGTGCTCTGGCGGGCGCTCGAAACGCAAGAGCTCTACGGGGCGGAGAAGCTCGCCGCGCTGCGGGGCGTCGCGGCGACGCCCCGCCGCTTCGTGGTCTCGACCGTCATCGCCGAGACCGGCCTCACCATCGAGACGCTGAAGTACGTCGTCGACGGGGGGTGGCAGCGGGCCGTCGAGCGCTACTTCCCGGGGGGGGCGGGCGGCCTCCTCACCCGGCCGGCGGCGCGCAGCCGCATCCTCCAGCGGAAAGGGCGGGCCGGCCGCCTCTTCCCCGGCCACTTCTACCCCCTCTACACCGAGAAGGTCTTCGACGCGCTGCCCGAGCAGCAGCTGCCCGAGGCCATCGCCGAGGGGGTCAGCGACGCGTTCCTCGACCTGGTCTACATCTCCGGGCTGGGCGCGCCGGGGGCGCTGGACGCGGCGGCCGGCGCCGGGGCCGCCGCGTCCAGCGCCCCCGGCGACGAAGACGGGAGCGTCCTGCCGCCGCCGGGGGCGCCGTTCCGGGTCGAAGACCTCGACATGCTCGACACGCCGCCGGTCGACGCGTTCGCTGCGGCGGTCGAGGAGGCCACCCTCCTCGGCTTCTTCGCCGAAGGGCGGGCCACCCGGCTCGGCGCCCTCGCGACGCGCTTCACCCGGGCGCCGCTCGCGGCCCGGCGCCTCCTCCTCGCCGCCCCCCTCTGGGGGTGCGCCCTCTCGGACCTCGCGACGGTCGCGGCGGCCGTCCGGGTCTGCGGCGACCGGGGGCGCCGGGCCGTCCTCGACCGGCGCCTCGCCCGCCGGCTCCGGGACGAGAGCGCGGTGGCCGCCGCCCTCGCCGCGGCGGCCGCCGAAGGCGCCCCCGCGTTCCTCGGCCGGACCGGCCTCCCGATCCTCCAGGACGACCACCTCGAGCTCCTGTGCGTCTTCGAGGGATTCGCGAGCCACCTCGCCCGCGCCTTCACCGTCGGCGAGGGGGGGCTGCGCGCCGGCCGGGAGTGGTGCGAGGCGCGGCAGGTCGACCACGGGACGCTGGTGCAGCTCCTCGCCGCCCGCGAGGAGCTCCTCGAGGAAGCGGCCATCGCCGGGCTCAACCCCGCCTGGGGCGACGACCTGCGCCTCGCGACGGCCGGGCCGGCCGAGTTCGCCGGCCGGGTCCAGGCACTGAAGCGCTGCCTCCTCGACGCGTACCGCGGCAACGTGCTCGAGGGGAGCCCTAACCCTCGCACCCAGCGACTGCAGTACCGCGACCGCTTCGGCCGCCGGGTCGAGCCTTTCGCCCCCGCCCCCGCCGGCGCCGGCGGGCCGCGCCGCCTCCTCGCGTCCTCCATCGCGGTCGTCCCGGCGCCTCCGGGGAAGGGGCAGAAGGCGCCTCCTCTGCGGTGGGTCCTGCGCGCCCCGCTCGTCTCGGTGCTCGACACGGCGACGCCCGAGACCGCGGCGGCAGACGACCCGAGCTTTCTGGCGCCAGGCCCGTCCGCCCCGTCATAGGGATGGGCGGGACGCCGGCCGGGCCGGAGCTGAGCGGGCTCGATCTTACTTTCCTGTTCTTCATCTACCTGGTGCTCGTCGCCTTCTGCCTCGTCGTCGCGGCGCTGATCGGCGAGAATGAGCGAGGCGAAAAAGAGAGCCGCCGCCTTCCAGGCGCTGTGCGACATCGCGGCGGGGCCGCGCCTCGTTACGCCGCCTGAGGCGGGCAGCGCACTCGAATCCGCGCTCGCCGTGCTACGCAACGCCATAGCTCGCGAGAAACCCCGATAGGTGCTCATCTGGGGAGGACGTGCTGTACCGTGGGGCGGCCGGCCCGGCCTGGCGCGGGGGCGTCAGAGCCCCGGCAGAGCTGTAGGGGGCGCCAGGTGCGCCGCCCCCCCCGGCGGGACTGTAGGGGTCGCCAGACGCAATGGGGGCGCCAGGCGCGACGGGGGCGCCGACGCCCCCGAATATGCGGGACGAGACGGCCTGCATCGCCGCCTGTTTCGCCGTTTCCTGCGCCGCGCGTTCGTGCTGCTCGCGTTCGCGGCGCAGCCGCCCGTCGGCCAGCAGCTTGTCCTCTCTGAGGCTGACCTCGGGCGGCGGCGTCGGCGGCGGCCCGCCCCCTGCCGGGGCGGCGACGGCGGCGGCCGGCGCCCCACCTGCTGCCGCCCCGCCGCCGACGCCGCCCGCGCCGTCCCCGGCCGCGGGGCGCTTCTTTTTCGGCATGGTCCAGTTCCACCAGTCGGCCGGCTCGGGCGTGCCCGGGCCAAAGGGCGGGGCCCCGGCGTGCTTGGCCCGGGACCCGAGGTACGACTCGCCGGGCCGCAGCTCCTCGACGATCTCCCCGGGCCGGAGGAGCCGGCACCCCACCATGACCCGGACCCCGTTCTTCGAGGTGGACAGGTAGGGCATGAGCACCGAGTTCTCGAGGTCCTTGATGACCTCGGTCGCGGCGTAGCGGCGGCCGCCCGACTCGATGTTGCTGTTGTACCAGTCGCAGAAGCGGCCGGACACCACCGAGAGCGCGACCGTCGCCGGCGCCTCGCCTTCGTACGGCGGCGACACCACGATAAGCTCGGTGAGGAACCGGTTGAGGGAGTCCTGGGTGTTGCGGAACTCTTCGGACTCCCGGTGGAGGGTGGGGCAGGGGACCGCGTCGATGTCGCCGCCGTACTCGCGCTGGAGCACCTCCCAGAAGTGGACCAGGATCCCGAGGAACGCCGTCTGGCAGTCGGGGTCCTTGACGTACTCGTTGATGAAGCGGCGGTCGGCGAGGTGCTCGTAGGGGTTCTTGGGGTCGGGGTCGGGGCAGAACTTGGCCTTGGCCTCGTAGTGGCGGAGCCGGCGCCAGGTCCCGTGGTCCTTCGTCTCGACGATGAACCCGAAGTTCGAGAGCGCGATGGGCGTCGCGCTGTTCTCGAAGACCTCCTGCTTCGAGTTCAGCTCGCGGGCGCTGACCTCGCCGGGGTTCACCATCTCCTTCAGGCGGCTGGTCTTGAGGACCTCGTACTTGTCCGACTCCTCGAAGTAGATCCCCCCCCGCCCCTTGCTCTGCATGAAGGCGCTGTTGGGGCGGGAGGGGTCCTCCCGCTCGGAGGTGAGGAGCGAGATGGGCAGCTTGGCGGCGTAGTTGCCGAGCACCTGGGTCCACATCCGGATGAGGAAGGTCTTCGCGTTGCTGCCGGAGCCCACCCAGAAGAGCATGAGCGGGTCCTTCAGCCCGTGGTACAGGCCGGTCGAGAGGTACAGCAGCATCCAGACCCGCATGTCGAGCTCGGGGACGATCTTCTTGACCGCGTCGAGGAGGAGGGCGTGCCAGTGGCTGGCGGCCACCGCCGCCGGCCGGGGGTCGAAGCGCTCGTACCGCACCTGGGTGAAGCGCGACACCGGCCACTCGTGGTAGGTGTTGATGAACACGGTCTCGGGGCGGTCGGCGGAGGCGAGCCGCAGGACGCCGTTGCCCACCCCGAAGATGTCGGCCTGCTTGTCGAGGCTGTCGAGGAACCCGCGGCGGCGGAAGAGGAACTGGCACTGCTCGACCACCCCCTTCTGGAACCCGTTGTCGTAGAACTTGAGGATGGTCGCCCCCAGCTTCTTAATAGTGTCCTTGTTCCGCTTCAGCGTCTCCTCGTCGTTGGCCTGCTCCCGTTTCTTCTTCAGGTCTTCGAGGACCTCGGTAGCGACCTTCACCAGCTCCTTCTGGATGTAGAGGTGAATCTCGTCGGGCTTCGACTCTTGGCGCCACTTCCAGACCTCGCCCTCTCGCATCGACTGGCCCGCCGTCACGAACTCGAACCACAGGTACCGGGGCGGGCCGGTGAGCGGGATGATCGCGTCGACCGCGAAGCGCTCGTGGAGAATCATGTGGAGGATCTCGGCCACCATCGCGTGGCCGAGGCACCCCCCGTGCTTGTAGATGAAGGTGGCGAGCGCGTTCTGGTAGTTCGTCTGCGACAGCTCCCGGAACCGCTGCGGGCTACAGACGCTCGCCCAGTAGATGATCGAGCGCTTGGTCAGGGGGCGGTACTCGGGGTCGTTCCGGCGGAGGGCCTGGCCGGCCGCCGCGTCGGCCCACAGCTTCTCGAGAGCCTCGCGACCGCCCGCGGTCCACTTTTCGGGGCAGCGCTGCGAGAACCACTTCGCAAGCGGGAGGTAGCTCAGGCTTGTGCTGCAGAGGGCGAAGATGACGTTGCGCCACTTCCCGTACTCGGCGCAGTAGTCCTCGTCCAGGAGCGCGAGCATCTTCTGCAGGTAGGCCGCGTCTCGGTCCTGGTGGCAAAGCTCCTCGACCTCGGCCTCGGTGGCCTTGAACTCGTCGGCGGCCAGGAGGCCGCCGGCCAGGCGGTCGGCCAGGGTCTCGATCTGGGGGGCCAGCGCCGCGCGGCACTCGTAGCGGAGGGGGCGCACCAGGCCGCGGCGCCACGGGCCGGCGGGCTCCGCAGGCGCCGCAGCCTGGCCGCCCAGGTAGTAGGCCGCCCCGCCCGCCCCGCCTGCCGGGGGCGCCTCGTCGGCGGCCGGCCGCGCCCAGAGCGCGAGCTCCCGGCAGAGGTTGTGCTCGGCGAGGAAGGGCTCGGGGATGGGGGCGACGGCCATCTCGCCGTCCCGCAGCTCGGCGGCCTCCCCCGTCACGGTGTACGCCCCGCCCAGCGCGTACAGCTTCCCGCCTCGCTTGCATGAGCCGAAGAAGAGGACCGGGACCGACGCCGAGTTCGCGTCGAGGCACGCCGCCAGCGGCGAGTCGCCGCCCGCAGCCGTCTCGGGCTGGCCCGGGGCGCCCACCGCGCCCATCTCCTTCAGGATGCGCAGGACCCGCTCGTTCTTGCGGAGCCGCGTGATGAGGTACTTCTTGTAGCCCCGCGTCGTCTGCACCCCTGGGAGGAGGATGTGGAACCCGTACTTGTAGCGGGGCGGGCCGCCCGCCGCCGCCGGCAGGGGCGTGACCTCGGGGCGCACGATGAAGAAGAAGTGGAACTGGTGCTCGCGGCCGGCGCCCCCGGCCGCCTCGGGCAGCACCAGGTCCTGCACCAGGGCCTTCGTGACCTGGGTGCACAGCTGGCGGTAGGCTTTCTGGTCCAGGACGGCGGGGACGCGGACCGGCGCCGCCCCGGCGCCGAGCGCCGGGACCGCGCCCGGCGGCGGCGCCCCGAGCGCGATGTCGAAGTCGAGCATGATCCCGCTGTAGGGCTTCGCGGCCGACCCCTGCCGCTCCATGAAGTGCTGGATCCCGCCCGCCCGCCGGCACTCTTCGAGGTGGGCGAAGAAAGCGGCCAGCGCATCGTCAGGGAACGCGTACGTGGCTTTGCCCTGGTCGATCACGTTCGTGTTGTCGCTGCCGCGCTCGGTGACGTGGGGGGCCGACGCCTTGAGGAAGCCCCGCAGCTTCTGGCTCTCGAGGTTGTAGCACTCCTGCCGGATGCTCTCGAGCTCTTGCGCCGACTCTGCCAGGGCGGACCCGATCACGTCGTCCATGGCCGGGCTCTGCCACGCCCCTCCGGCGCCTCCACTATACACACCCGCGAAGTGTTCAAGTAGTTTATGGCGGCGGGCGGAAGGGGCGCCGCCCGCAAAAATGCGGAGTTTGGTTTTACCGTCTAGGCCGTCGAGACAAGGTTTAGATGCCGAGCGCCCACTTCCCACCACGGGGGCGAATTACAGCTGTTGGTATGTCCACCCGCTGTCAAGACGGCGGGTGGCGGCGGGGCGGCGCCGCGGTATGTCGCCGCCGTACGGCGTCGGGGCGTACCGGCGCTGGGCCCAGACCGGGGGCGGCGAGGGCGAAGCCGGCAGCAACGGGGCCTGCGCCCCGCCGCTGTCGGCGTCTGCAGAGACGTCCGTGGCGTCTGCGGAGACGTCCGTGACGTCTGCGTCAGGTGGGTCCGCGGCAGCGGCGGCTTCGGCCGGCAGCTTAGTGGCCTCAGACGGCGCCACAGCTGTGGGTGCCGCTTCGGGAGCCAGCAGCGCTTCCGCGGAGGGCGACGCCTCCTGGGCCGGCTCCCACAGCAGTGGCGCCGCCCCGGGGGCGATAGGCGACACTTTCGGGCCGGGCGGCGACGAGGTGCCGCCCAGCCCGACGCCAAAGATCTCGCGCAGGGTCCGGCTCCCGCGCTGGGGGTGCAGGAAGGGCGCGACCCAGTCCTCGATCTGCATGCTGAACTGGGTGACGTCGCCCAGCGACTCGGCGCCGCAGGTCGCCGACACGACGTAGCCGACGTCCGTCGAAGCCGCGTTCAGCGTCAGCTCGCGCTCCACCCCGCCGCGGTGGAGCCGGCACACGACGACGTACTCGCCGGGGTGGAGCTGCTCGCTGAGCGGGTCGCAGCCGGCCTGGTCCGCGAAGAGCGCGAGCGCGTTCCGGCCGTCGCGGGTGCGCGCGTGGCGCGCCTCGACGTCGTAGCCGTGGACCTCGAAGACGAGAGGGCGGGGGCCGGAGAGGCCGCGCAGCCGCCACGCGAACCAGGTGACTACCCCCCGAATCCAGGCGTACAAGCGCAGCGCCATCATGCCCGCGTCGTGCGATTTGAATCCAGCGCCCTCTCTAATAAGGGGCCATGGACACCGGCAGCGAGCCCGAGGACGCCTTCGACGCGCCCGACGCGCCCGACGCGGAGGACAGCCTCCCCCTCACGCCGCCGTCGTCCGACGACGAAGGCGACGACGAAGGCGACGAGGGCGGGGCGGACGGCGACGGCGACGGCGACGGCCTCGCGGACGGCGACGGCCTCGCGGACGGCGACGGCGACGGCGACGGCGACGGCGACGACGGCGTCGGCGACGGCGACGGCGTCGGCGGCGCTGCTGCCGCGCCCAGCCGGCCGAAGGCGAAGGCCGCCGTGCTTTCGGACGCCGTGTACCTCCTGCCGGCCGACCGGTGGCTGACCTCCGACGTCCTCGGCGCCTACGAGTACGCCCGGGTCCTGTCGGTGCGGGCGGCCCAGATCGAAGACAACAACGTCGTCTTCCTCCCCCCGGGGATCGCCCCCCGCTCCGACGACCCGGTCGAGCTCGCCCGCCAGGAGTTCGAGTGCGGGATGTGCCCGCTCTGCGTGCGGCGCACCCGGTCGCACGGCGGCAACCTCGTCGTCGAGGAGCGGCCGGTGCGCGACATGACGTACCTGGGGCTGTGACCCGCACAGCGCTTGACCTTTTGAAGCCCCGGGCCGCCCCCAGAGCATGTTTTTCCAGCACGACCCCGAGACGGGGCGCTTCTACCTCGACCCGGCGGCGCTGGCCGCGCGGTGCGACGCGGCAGACGCGGTGGCCCTCCGCTGCGTCCTCGACTGCCCGGCGGTGCGGCGCGTCCTCTCCCGCCTCGAAGGGGCGGAGGCGCCCTGCCTCTGCTGCCGCTACGTCGCGGGGGGGCGGCGGGCCGCCGCCCTCAGCTGCGAGCTGGGCGCGGCCCTGCGGTACCTGCGCGCCGGGTTCCGCGGGACCGGCCACGAGGCGCGCTGCGCGGCCGCCCTGCAGGCGCCCTACGCGCCCCCCCGCGGGGTGCGGCCGGCGGCGGCGGCCCGGGCCGCGGCCCGCGCGGCGGCGCGCTGCGGCGCGGCCCTGCACTTCTGTCCCCGGGAGGGGCGGGCCTGGTTCAGCCGGCCAGCGGTGGAGGCCGAGCGGGCCGCGCTCGCCCGGCTGCTCCGCCGGACCGCGAAACGGCTGAAAAAGGTGGGGGGCGTCTTGCGGGTGGCCGCGCCGTCCCTCGCCCAGGTGGCGGCGCTGCCGGCGCCGGGCAACATCCAGAGCGTCGCGGCGCTGGGGGTGGACGCCCCGCGCCTCCTCGAGGCCTTCGCTTCAGCGGCTTCTGCGCTCGCGCCCGCGCCCGCGGGAGCCGCGGGGCTGCCGGGGCGGCCTCACCCCCACGGCAGCCGCTGAGCGCAAAGCGCATGCTCTTCGTAGACGCGGCGAAACTTCTTGTGGTGGCTGTAGAAGTACCCGCCGGCCCGGCGGACGGTCTGGGGGCGGATCTCGCAGCTCGTCGTAAGCCACTCGAGGGTGACCGCCGGCCGGCCGTCGGCGAGCGCCCAGTGGGGCGGGATGAGGCCGGACTGCTGGGCGCGGCGCAGCACCTCGTAGACGGCGGCGGCCGCCCGGGTCTTGGGCTCGCACTCGATGCCGAGCCGCGCCGCCCGGCCGGCGGCGAGGAGCGCGTACGCCGCCTGCCTGAAGCGCTCGAAGAGGGCGGCGTCGGCGGCGGAGTACCGCTGCCGGCCGGTGCTCTGCAGGCTGCACTCGGGGAGCTCATGGGGGTCGTACGTGAGGCCCAGTCGGGCTAAGATCGAGTCGACTTGGTGCTGGCTGTGGTCGGCGTTGAGGGTGTCGATGCAGGCGCCGAAGCTCCGCAGCTGGGTCTCGCCGCGGGCGAACCCGCGGCGGGTCAGCTGCAGAAGGCGGGTGGTCTCCTCGCGGCTGCGGGCCGCCCCCGCGGCGAGGCAGCGGTGGTACACCAAGAGGGCCAGGATCATCTGCTTGTTCCGGGCCCGCAGCACCCCCGCCCGCGGCCGCACCTTTTCTACGAAGTCCTCGGCCACCCGGTTCAAGACGTCGACGGGGAACGCCTTCTCATTGTTCGCGACGTGCTCCCGGTTGTAGTTAATCAGCTCCCGCTTCAGGTCGCTCATGCAGACCTCGTGGGAGTTGGAGCTGTACGCTTGGTCGAGCTGGGGCTGCATCTTGGCCGCCCCGCCGCCCACCATGCGGAACGGCGGGGCAGGGCGGCGGTCGCTCCGGTGCAGGGCGTCGGAGGGGCGGGGCGCCTCCTCTGGCCGCTCGAACAGGCGCGAGCAGTCCGGGCACACGCTCTCGCCCAGGCCGGCCGGCTGGGTCGGCACCCCGCAGTCGCGGCAGTGCTCCCAAGGGGCGGGGGGCTCGCGCTGCGCGGCCGGTGCGGCGCCGAAGGCGGCGTCCGCGGGGAGGGAGGCGCATGCGGGCGGCGCCCCGCCGGCGGCAGTGTCCGCGGGGAGGGAGGCGGGCGCGGGCGCGGCGCCCGCCGGTGGGGCGCCGCCCGCGTGCGCCTCCCCCTGGAGCTCGAGATCGAGCTGCGCGAGCAGCTCGGCTAGCTCGGGCTCCATCCCTTTTTTATGTCTCTATATAACTCCGGACGCCGGAATAGAGGATTCTCTCAGTGTTCAAATGGGCATCGACCGGAACGAGGGCGGGAGCGGCGGCGCCCGCGTGCCGGACAGCCTCGACGCTGACGCCCTCGACCTCGTGGCCCAGGCCCTCGACCGGGACGCCGACGACGTCAACCGGGCGCTGCAGATCGTGCGGCAGTTCTTGTCGGAGCGCGAGCTGGTCGTCTACGGGGGGCTCGGGCTCGACTACGCGCTGCGGCTCAAAGGGGACCAGATCTACCCCGACGACGAGCGGCCCGACTACGACATGCTGTCGCCCCGCAACGTCGACGACGCCTACGACCTCGCCGAGAGGCTGCACGCCGCAGGGCTGCCCCGCGTCGAGGCCAAGCGCGCGCTCCACGTCCAGACCATGCGGGTCTGGGTCAACTTTGTGTCGGTCGCCGACATCTCTTTCGTCCCGGCCGCCGCCTACGCGCTCATCCCGACCCTTCGGTACGGCCCCCCGGGCGAGCCGCCCGTACGGGTCGTCCACCCCCACTGGCAGTTCATGGACCAGCACCAGGCCTTCTGCTTCCCCTTCCGGGACCCGCCCCGCGAGCCCGTCTTCCACCGCTTCGGGAAAGACCTGCGGCGGTACAACCGGCTCTATTCGCATTACCCCCTCGATGGGGAAGACGGGGCGGACGAAGGGGCGGGCGGGGCGACGGGCGGGGCGGCGAAAGCCGCGGCCGAAGGGGCGGAAGGGGCGGACAGGGCGGGGGCGCGCCTCCCCGTGCTGCCGGGGCGCACCGCGCTGCACGGGGAGGCGGCCCGCTGCCTCCTCGCCCGCATGGGGGAAGTCGCCGCCGGCGCCGCGCCCGCCCCCCTCGCGGGGTGCGACGCCGGCGCCGGCGTCGTCTCCGTCCCCGCGCCGGCGGGGTGGGACGGCGGGGCGTACGCGCTCGCAGCCTGCGAGGCCGACGGCGGCGCCGAGGTGCTGCGGCTGCTGGGGTACGAGCCGGCCGGGCGGTACCGCCCCTTCCTCGACGTCATGCCGCCGGTCGTGGTCGGCCGGCGGGCGGCCGGGAGCGACCCGGCGCACCCGCCGGTCCTCCTGCTCTTCAACCACCCTGCCCGGCTCCTCGCCGCAGTCACCCTCGAGGTGGCGGTCGGCGGGGCGCGGCGGCCGCTGCGGGTGGCGTCGCCCCAGTACCTGCTGATGCACTACCTCTTCGGGTACCACGTCCTGCAGCGGGGCGGCGGCGGCGGCACGGTCTTCGACCGCTACCCGCCGCGGCCCGACGCTGCGGCCTGCCGCCGCGCCTACTGCGAAGTGCGGCGGCAGGTCGCGGCGGGGTACGCCGCGGTCATGGCGCGGGCGGCGGGCCTGCCGGACGGGCAGAAGGCGGCGCTGCTCGACGCGACCCCCTTCGGCCTCACCACCCAGGTGCTGGGCGACAAAAACTACGGGGAGTCCCAGCTCATCATCGCCGCGCGGGACGCGATGAGCGCTCGGCGGCCGCCAGCGGACCCCGTCCTCCGGGCGCTCGTCCCCGGCGGGAGCGAGGTGGGACGGCTGCCCCGGCGGTACGCGCCCGCCGCCGGCAAGCCGCGGCCGACCTTCGACTACGGGGCCCTCGAGTGGTTCCGCTGGGACGGGGGCGAGGTGGGGGGCGAGGAGGCGGCCGAGACGCGTCAGGCCGCCACGTAGCCCAGGGCCCGCGCCGCCTCGATGAGGCTCTTCACCCGCTTGCGGCGGCGCTCGGCGGCGGCCCGGCACTGGAGCCGCCGCCGCTGCCGCTTCAGCGCGGCCGCGAGCGCCGCCTGCTCGTCCGGGGACAGCCGGCGCTTCTTCGCGACGGCCGCCACCACCGCGGCCGGATTTTTGGCCCACCACCGCGACGGCAGGCCGTGCTGGGCCTTGAAGGCGGCATCGCGCTTCTGCGCGTGACTCGACCACTTACTGCTCTGCTTCGGGGGGAGAGGAGCGGACTTGCACCCCAGCTGGACCGCCTTCTGGTAGAGAGCGGCCCGGCGCGCTCGCGACGCTGCCGAGTACCGCAGGTTCTGCCGGCGGCGGCGCTCCTTGAGGGCGTTCGGGACGAGAGACGGCGGGATCGCGATTTTCACCTCTTCGATGGGCCACCGATCCCAGCCCTGGGGCAACTCGTGCATGATGTCGAACACCTGACTCCGCTCGTCGCCGCGGATGCCGAGCGCCTTGAAGACGGTTTCTTCAGCCATGCTGTGCAGCGATTATGATACGCTCGCGTACAATCAAATGATGAACGGAGCGTCTATTATGGGGCGGATACCCGCGCGTGTTCCGCTACCCCTGCGAGCTCAAGCGCCACCGCGCACCCCAAGAATCGCACCTTCTGCATCCGCAACAAAAAGACCAACGTCCCCTACGTGATGGGCGAAGAGGGATGGGTCCCGCGCGCGGAGCAGGAGCTCTACCCCACGATGATCTCGCGGGCGGTCGACGAGCTCAACGACCGGCAGAACCACGCCCATCCCAACCTCGTGCCGCGCTGCGAGCGGCTCCAGGCCGCCTTCAAGGCCGAGAGCGCGATGAAGGACTGGCGCCGGCAGCGGCCGCTGACGGTCACTGCTGCGCGTCGCGCCGGCCGCAGGTGCAGACGAAGAAGACGGTCTCCTCCTCGCCCACCCGGACGAGGGTCATGTAGGGGAGGCCGCACCCTTCGCACTCCCGCGCGACCCGGAGGTTCGCGGGAGAGAAAGCGGCGAGCCGCAGGAAGGTCTGGTACTTTTCGCGGCCGGCGGCGTGCGTCACCCCGCCCGAGCTCATGAGCCGGGCCTCGCCGCCGCGCTCGACGGTGGCCTCGCAGGAGGGGCAGGTGAAGAACACCTTGCCCCCGGCCACCCGCCGCCGCATCGTCCGGGCCCGGCAGCTTGTGCACTCCACGATCATCGCGCGCGGCCGCATGCGATGTGCGGCGCGGTTTCAATTTGAACGCCGCGGCGCCGATGCAGGCGGCATGAACAACCCCAGCGATGCGAAGACCCAGGCCCGCCGGCGCATGCAGCGCGCCATCGCGCAGGGAGACGGCGCAGTCGCGACGCCAGCCCCGTTCGCGCTGCAAGTTGTGACCCGGCGGCAGCTCGGCCCCCTGCCACCGGCGTGGGCGCATGGCGTCAAGATCCTGACTCCGTCGATCCAGTCGTGCAACGCGGCGGCGGCCACGCGGCGGGCTGTCTCAAAGGATGACTTCCCCGTCAGGATCGCTGTCCGGGCGGTCTCCAAGAGAGACCCGTACACGCTGGTGGCGAGACCGCTCGCCGGCGACCTCTTCGCCGGCCGGGCGACCGCCCCCGCCGCGCTGCTGCTGGGGCACGAGCAGGGGCCCGGCATGCGGTACGTCCTCCTCCTGGAGCCCGACCAGCGGGGGCGGCTGACGGCGACGGCGGTGCACGCCGCCCGCAGCATGAGCTACGCGCAGCGCCTGTGGCGCGCGGCGACCGCCTCTGCCGGCCTGTCCGAGATCGAGGGCGCGGCGGCGCGTGGCCGCTACATGAGGGACCTCGTGTCCCGCCCCCGCCTCGCCTACTTCGTGTGGGACCGGAAGCTCCTGTATGGGGGGACGGTGTACGACGCCAGCCAGACTTTCCAGCTGGGGCGCGCGGCAGGCGCGGCAGGCGCGGCAGGCGCGGCAGGCGCAGCGGAGGCGCACCCACTCCCGCCCCAGTAGGTATTTTTACCACAAAAAGCGAACGGGCGGCTCAGTCGAGCCAAGACCCGCCGGGGCTGGGCGGCGGCTTCTGGGTGACGCTCGCGGCGAGCTCGCGCTCGACGGCGAGCGCGATCTCGGGGTCGTCGCGGTAGTGGCGGTCCTCGCGGAACGAGACCTCGGCGTCCCGCTCCCCCCAGGGGTGCACGTCCTTTTTCTGGGTGTACTTGCGGAAGAACTCCGGCTTTGTCCAGGGCGGGAACGTGTCGTAGTACTGGCCGGAGTACCGCAGCGGGGCCTTGGCGTTGAAAGCGTCGACAAGCACGTACTCCTCGAGCTTGGCCGGGTCCCAGCGCTCGAAGAGCCTCGGCTCGAAGGCCCGGCGGAGGATCCTCCGCCCCGCCGCTTGCGGGTCGCGCGATGCGGCCCCGTTGTGGGGTGGGTCTCCGGCCGCCGGCGTCCCGCGAAACAGCCCCGGCTCCGGCTTCGGCGCTTTCTTTCCACCTGATGCCGTCGGCGGGCTTATGCGCGGGGCTTCGTCTCCGCCGACGGCAGCCAGGAGCCGCGAGAGTCCCCGAATGAGCTCGTCGTAGGCCGCGGCTTCTAGCGCAGCGCAAAGGGCGCGGACCCCGGGGTCGACGGTCCAGCTGGCGGAGCCCTCGCGGGTCTCGTCGAGGAGCGCGCCGACGTTGCGGCCGATCGCGTAGTAGTCGAGCGCCGCGAGGGCGGCGTAGGTCTCCTGCGGCCGGGCGAGCGCCGCGCCCTTGAGCTCCCGCTGGTACCGCTCGGCGTACGCCGGCACCCAGCGCGCGAGCGACTGGAGCGCGCGGGTCGCCTGCTCCCGGAAGAAGGCCTCGGTCTGTTCTACCCCCATGTCCTCGAGCTCGTGCCGGAGCTGGGGGTTGATAAGGCCGCGGCTGAAGTCGATGAGACACCCTGTGACCCCGTGGGACGGCACCACGAAGACCGTTGCCGGGTCCGTCTCGAGGACGAAGGCCGCGCACAGCTTGGCCGGCGTACTGGGGCGCCGGTACCAGTCCCGGCGGAGCGTGAGGTTGTGGTAGTGGAGGTCAGCATGGACGCCGAGGGCGTGGAGCACGTAGGCACCGTAAGCGTAGTCGAAGAGCACGCTCTCGAGCGCGGCGCCGCTGCATTCAGCCGGGAGGTTCAGGTGCGGCGCGGTGCCGAGCGTCACCCCACAGTGCTGCATGACCATCGCGAGGGCGACGGAAGAGACCACCATCGTCTCGGCGTGCTCGGCGGCCCGGAAGAGCTGGTGGTCAAGGTCGGAGAGCCGGGCGCCAACGTACTTGCCGGGCTCGGCCTCGGCTACAAGCTGCCGCTGGTCTTCGAGCGTGCCGAGCACTTCGTCGACGAGGGCGCTGGTGTTGAAAAGCCGCACCAACGCGGGGTTGTCGTAGAACGGAGCCTCGGCACCGGCGAACATAGTTGTTTGGCCGAAGAGCGGGAGCGACTTCGTCCTCCCATTGACGACGAGGTCAGACACCTTCTCGGCGAACCAGAGCTCGCGCCACCCAGGGTAGCGGACGTTGCCCAGCTGGACGAGCTCGGTCCGCATGAGCGGGATGGTTTTCACACCACAGCCGACCTGAGGCGCGTTGGTATTTTGGCCAGCGACCAGTCGAGAGATAATAGTCTTGACCCGGTCGGCAGCCTCCTCCGTGACGTACTGGGCCGGCTTCTTGACCAGGCTGGAGTCGGTGAGGCCGTTCGCCAGCGCGTCCATCGCCTTGCGGTACATCGTGTTGAGGTGGGGCGCGTGCTGTTGCTTCCCGAACAGCAAGCACTGCGTGGTGAAGAGCCGCATGAGGAGTCGCAGGTCGTCGCACCGCCGGAGCAGCGCGGCCGAGTCTTCGCCAAAGGCCGCGCATCGGAGTACGAGGTCGCCGTCCCTGACGAGCCGCATGACCTCGGCTTCCAGCTGCGCCATGCGCCGCTGCTCGGCCGGGAACCCCTCTTCGAGGTCGACCAAAGCCTTGTACTGCGTCTCGAAGACGGTCCGCGGGATGAGCGGTGACCGGAACTCGCCGTCCTGGGACCGGTACGTCCCGCCGAGGGTGATGTACGCCGGGAGACGCTCGTGCGGTGGAGGCTGCGGGCTGTAGCGGTCGTCCGCGTCGGTCGGCGGCCAGAACGTCACCGCGTAGATGGCCTCGTGCGGCTCCTCCACGCCCTCCATCTCCATGTAGAAGACGACCGCCTCGTAGCGAGGGAGCATCGCGTTCGTGAACTTAATCGCATCGAACGCGTTCATACGCGAACCTACGCCTTCTGCGACATAGCTGCCATCCTTCGGCAAAGTGTCGAGAAACTCTCTCAAGCGGCGTCCAGCTGCAACCTGGTCGAGATCCAGTGCATCAAACCCTGCGGTCTGAAGCGCAGCATAGAGCGGCTTCGCCATCTGGTAGTAGGTTCAAGGCACTCGCCGGAGCACCCCCCTTAGCTAGATATGCTAGAATTCAATTCTTGGTCAAAATTGAATAGGGGCTGGCGCACTCATCTGTCACCATTCTCTTTGACGACCAAGATTGTGATACCACAGACATCAGAGATGTTGGATAGCGCCTACTGCTAAACCTCACATAGCGAGGTCTTCGCCCCCAATCGGCGAAGCTGAAATCAGTAGTCAATTGCTAGCAATAAATGCCATGAGACATCTGGGACAGAGCAGGCGCAGAAACGCAAATCGCAGTACGCGCCTCTGCCCAGGGTCCAGTCCACAGACGCGAGAACACCGGCTGCACACAATGCAGCCGGTATCGCCAAGCGTCATCTCTGCACCCACTAAGTGCGATACCCGCGCTTAGAGACCCACGCCTAGAGCGACCGCCACACGGCGCCGCAAGGCCCCCGCCGCAAGGCACCCGCCCCGGCCGTCACAATGACGGCCGCGCGCACGCTGGCTCCGCCAGCCCCTTTTTCCGGCCAATTTAATACAACGCGCGCCCGCGACCTGATGAGCGCGGAACGAAGCCGGGGCGATGGTGGCGGCCAGGGGGGGCGGGGCGGCCGGGGCGGCCGGGGCGACGGCGGCGGCCGAGGTGGCCGAGGCGGACGGGACGGCGCTGCGAAAAAGGCGGCCGCCGCCCGCGTGTACACCGAGGCCGAGCAGCGGGCCCTGCTCCAAAACTTCATCGAGCTGCCGCGCGACCACTGGGACTACCTGCACTCCGGCGACCACGTGCGGTACGTCCTGGACGACGGGGCTTTCCGCTACGGCGGCCTGGTGAAGTACTACAAGGTCAAGGCGGACACCGACCCGGCGATCCTGCTTCAGTCGGAGTTTGACGACAAAAAGACCTGGTCCGTCCCCTGGAAGCGGATCCGCCAGCTCTTCATCAAGCCGGACGTCGCCCAGATTATGCTGCAGTCGCGGCTCGCGGCCGCGATCAAAACCCTGAACCAGAACCTGGTCAAGATCAACGACGGGCACAAGGCGCTGCACGCGCGGGTCGACACGCTGGAGGCCGCGGTCAAGTACCTCGCTCAGCAGCGACGGTGAAAGCTGTTGCCGCGCAACAAAGCCGTTGCCGCGCAACAAAGCCTAACCAGAGATGCCGTCGGCGCGATGAAGCGTGAGGGACGCGCACGGGCCGGATCCGCTGGCCGCCGCGCTGTAGATGCCGCCGGCCCGGGCGCCGCCCTGGAGGCTGCGGGGCGGGTACGCGCTGCTGGGGGTCGTGGGCGTGACGAGCACGTCCCATGCCGGCAGCGGTGGCGGCGGCTTTTTGGGCTCGAAAGCGTCCACGGTCTTAACCGAAAGTGTGGTAGCGCTTGACGGGACGCTTGACGGGACGGACGCCAGCGCGGCCGGCTGCGAACAGAGCCGGACCCCCAGCATGCTGCAGCCGTCGAACGGGTCCGCGCACTCGTCGTCGGCCTGGGCAAGGCCGCCCAGGCTGCTGCCGGCCGTCCGGCACCTCGGGGGGGGCGCCGACATACGGTAGTCCAAAGATGGAGGCCCGCCCAGTTGCTGCACCGCGTGTTTCCAGCTGCTCGCCCCTTGGGGGGTGGATGGAGACGTCATCCTGCGCGGCTCAGGCCGACCGACGGCGGGGGCAGTGCTATGCCTGGCTGAGAAAGTTCGCACGCCCGGCACTGCGCCATCGTCCGGTCGACGACCCAGACGCAAGCCCACAGCACAAGAAGCGCCACCCCGATGAGGACGGCCAGGCGCACGTGAGCCGCAGACGGCATCGCCGCACTATGAGGGCGCAAAAAGAGGCGTGCGACGCCTCACGCGCTGTTAAACTCGGCCCGCCAGGTGGGGATCTCATGGTCTCTCAGAGCCCCTGCGCCATGGTTGATCTCGGCCCGCTCTGGAGCCGAAAGCAGCTGGGTCCAGCTTGACACCATCGTTTCCTTCTTCAGCTGCTGCATCATCGCCTGCTTCTCCTGCTCTTCAAGCTTCTTTTCAAGGGTCCGTACCGCGCTATCCGGCATCGTGAGACGCTCCTGTTGCGCCCAGCAGGGTGGTAGAATTCCGCTCGCGAGAGGCGTGTTGGGCGAAGAGCACAAAGGTTTCCCGTTCGAGGGAGGGCCATCAAACTTCTCGCCAGACGGCTGCGAGTACCCTGCGCCCATGCTGCCGCGCGCCTATGTTGTGTAAGAAAGAGCCCCGGCGGTGGCGAGCAGGTGGCGGTCGCCGGGCGCGAGCCCGGCGGGGACGAAGGTGTCGCCCTGGAGCACGTAGCCGTACTGCAGCGGGGCGTTGGCGACCGTCTGGGCCAGGGCGTAGGGGTCGCGCGCCCGCTGCACGACCGACAACGGGAACGCGATCCGCAGCCCGCCCAGCACCGGGAACCAGCTCCACCCGCCGCTCTCGACCGCGGCCACTTCGTTGTACGGGATGAAGCGTCCGAACCCTACAGAGACTGCCGGCCGCGATACCACGGGTAGCGGAGGTGCGAGCGGGTAAGCGATGCCCCAGGGGTCGTACGGCCCCCAGGGGTCGTATAGGCCGCGCCGCTCTTCGTGGAGGCGGCGGAGGCCGCCGCCGCGGGCGCGCAGGCCGCCCCGCCAGCCCCGCCAGAGGCCGTGGTAGGGGCGGGCGCGGAGTCCTTCCTGGGTGCCGTGGGCGGCAGCCTGCGCATGGGCGACGACCGCGTCGTCGCGGCTGCTGGCGACGTCTTCGACATGATTGGGGCCGGGGCCGGGGTCCGCCCCGGCCCCGGCCGCGACGAAGCGCTCGTACCCAACGAACGGGTCACCCATCGCCCTATGTGGGTTGAAATTGAAAGTACATGACCAGTTCACCGCGCCGCGCAGCCATGGCCGCGTCCGACTGGTGCGCCGCGACTGACGAAGCCGGGTTCGCCCGGATGCTCGCAGAGGACCGCAAGGACCGGCGGAAGGCCAACGAGCACGAGGAAGTTGGAAGCGTGCGAGTTAAGGACCTCCGGGACCTGCCGCCGGCCCATTGGGAGGGTTTCCTGCCGACGGTCTTGGGCGGACCCCGGCAATACTGCAGCGCCGTAAATGCCTGGGAGCGAATCGGCCGCTGGACCGACGGCCTGCTCAACGTCCCGCTGATTGTCAACGACCCGAGCGGTCCGGACGACGTACCGCATTTTGTCGTGGCGGGCGGCGCGGCGGACCTGGCATCGAGAGGGCACCCGGCCAACGACTGGCGCCGCCCCGCAGACATCGACCTCTTCTACGTCGGCCCCGCCGATACGGCGACTGAGCACCTTGAGAAGCTCTTCAGCCAGATCCACCGCCAGCGCCTTTGCGTGCGCCTGAAGGACGCCCTGGAGGCGTTCCGCGACAGCCTTTTCAACATCGAGCCGCAGCACCTGGAAGTGATGGGGCTTTCCAAGCAGGAGCTGCTCCGCGGTTACGACCTTACTGGCAACCTCATGGAGATGGCCCAGTACCTCATTCCTAAGGGTACCAGCTCGCCGTACACGGAGCTGATCACGCGGAAGTGGCGTGGAAAACACTGGTTCTATGCGGACGGGAGAGTTCTCAAGTTTACTCGCCCGGGAGGGGTCCCGGTTATGGTGTGGGAAGAGCTCTACTGCAAGAAGGTCTTCTGCCCCGTCGACTTCGCCGCCTGCACGTACTCTGCGCTCCGCACCAAGCACGCGATCACTCTCGTCCCGGACGGCCTCGACGTGCCCAAGATCCAGGTCATCCTGCGGGCCTACGAGCGGCCGGAGTACATCACCCTGGGCTTCGACCTGGGCTCGAGCGCGATCGCGATCGACTGGTCGACCGGCGTGCCCCAGTACCAGCTCTCGCGGATGGGCCAGTTCGCTCACACCACTGGCTACAACGTCGTCGACCCGACCCGGCTGAGCCGCAGCTTCATCTGGCGACTGGACAAGTACTGGCGCCGCGGCTACGGCTTCATCCTCCCCCACCTCGACCTTTCGAAGGTCGAGGACGACGCTTCAGACTTCCGCCCACGGCACGTCGACCTGCCGCTGTTGTCGCTGAGAATCAGCTACGCCAGCGGCAACTTTATGACGGCGTGCATTCTGTACCCCCAGGACGGCGGGCCTCCCCGGGTCGAGACGGACTACACTTTCGGCGAGGACCTCAACAAGTACATGGTGCAGTACCAGAACGTCAAGACGCTGACCGAGGGCGGCGACGACTACGTCTACATGGTCTCCGACGAGCACAATGAGGGCGACCGGTCGATCGGCGCGATTCTGCGGGTTGCGCCTCTCATGGACCCCGGATACATCCAGACCTACTTCGCAGACCTCACGAAGCGCATCTGGGACGGCGAGCGGCTCAACTTCCGGCTCCTCAAGGCCTGCGTGGGGGCACCGCCTGCGCCCAACCCGCATGCCCAGTACTGGGCGCGCCCGGCGCAGCCGCCCCCCGACCTGCCGACGATGACGGTGGCCGAGTTCATTGACCTCGAGGAGGCGGAGCGAGGGGGCGGGCTCCGCCGGCTGAAGGCGTTGCTCGCCGCGCGCCGTGCAGCGGTCCTGCACCTCGCGAACCGCGTAGAGCGAGCGCCGCTCGAGTGGATGGACGAGCACCCCGCCTCGCAGTACACGCTCCTCTACACGGGCTCGCACCACCCCTTCCTCTTCGGGACCCCCCAAGAGAGCGCGCGCCAGACCTACGGCGACTACTACCGCCCCCTGGCGGGCGAGGCCGATGAGTAGGGCGCGGGCGCGGGCTGGGCGGCGTCGTTTTTGGCACCAAAAATTGACCTGCTGCGATCGCACCCCTTCAGGCGTACCCCAGCGCCCTGAGGATGAAGATCGCGTTGATCGGGTCATACAGGTACCCCTGGATGATCGGTGCCGCCGTCTCAAGGTCGAAGGGGTTGAAGCCTGCGGCGCCTCGGCCGGCCCGCGTCTCCCCGGCGGCGGTGCCGGGGCCGCCGGTGTCGGCGACGATCCGCTTGTAGACCGTGTCGGCGAAGAGGGCGGCCGCCCGGGGCGGGGCGGCGGCGAGCGCGGGCGGGGACGCCTCGCCGCCCCGCCCGCACTCGGCGAGGCGCGCGCGCTCGAGGACGAGGCTCTGGACGTTCCGGAGGAACTCCCGGCTGCGCTCGTCCAGCTCCTTGAAGCGGGGGTAGAGCGGGAGGATTGTCTCACGCACCCCGGGCATGAGGAACGCCCGGAGAGCGTTGTAATGCATGCGGTTGCCCGGGGTGATGTGCGGGCGGTCGCCCTCCCGCCCGGGGTTGTACATGTGCTTCCGCACCGCGGCCATCAGGGGGGAGTCAATCTTGATGTCGGGGGAGCCGCCGGTCGCCGCGACGTCGCGGGACCGGCAGGCGTAGCCGTAGTGGAAGTGGCGGTGGTCGACCAGCCCCCGCTGCACCGCCCGCGCCGCCCGGCTGACGGCGTCAAGGCACATGGCCTGGAGCTTGTCGTACGTGAGGCCCGGCACGGTGATGACGTTCTGGCCTCGGATGCCCGGGACCCCCTGGGCGGGGTCGAACACCGGCTGCAGGGTGAGCCGGCCCGCGGCCGCGTCGCCCCCCTCGGGGCGCACCCGGACGGCCTGGACGTTCCAGACGAGGGGCGGGTCGTGCACGAGCGGGTGCGAGTCAGCGTGCCGCAGGCCGACGGTGTAGCAGAAGGCGGGGTCGAGCCGGGCGAAGTCGAGCCGGACGTCGTCGGCGCCGAAGACGCCGCGCCGGAGCCGGGCCCCGAGCGTCTCGGCGGCGGGCGGCGCGCCGCCCGCCGCCGGCGCGCCGCCCGCCGCCGGCGTCTGCAGCAGCTCGTAGGCCATTTCGGCCCAGGTCTTGTCGCCCACCCAGCGGAGCGGCGACACGTCGTAGCCGTTGACCGTCGCGAGGCACCAGACGCGGCCCTTCGCCGGGTGGTCCCAGCTGTAGATCGTCACGAGGCTCCCGTCGTTGATGTGCACCACCTCATAGAGGTCGGCGGCCAGGTTGGCGTCGATCTCCTTCTTGTCGCACCGCTTCACGAAGGGGCGGGGGGTGACCGCGAGCGCCGCGCCGGTGACGGCGTCAAGGACCAGGCTCCCGAACTCGAAGTCGAGCGCCGACTTGAAGACCCCGCCCACCTCCCGCGAGTCTCGGTAGATCAGGATCCGGCCGACGACCTCGGCGTCCGCGCTCCCCTCGAAGAGGGGGCGGATGTCCTGGGGGCCACGGAGGGCGTGGTCCTCGGGGATCCAGAGCCGCCCCCGGCGGTTTTCGACCGGGATGACCTGGCCGCGCTTCTTCTTTTTGCTCTTGCGGGTCGCTCCCGCGGCTGCCTCTGCCACCGGCTCTGCGGCCACCGGCTCTGAGGCCACCGGCTCTGCGGCCGCCGGCTCTGCGGCCACCGGCTCTGCGGCCACCGGCTCTGAGGCCGGCGGCTCTGCGGCCGCCGGCGCAGAGCCGCTCGGCTCTGCGCCGGCGGCCGGCTCCACGGCGGCCGGTTCTTCGGCGGGCGGCTCCGTTTCCAGGCTCGAGTCTGCTTCCCGGAAGGCAATGAAGCGGACCCGGAGCTTGCGCCGGGTGCAAACCTCGCACAGCCACTGCAGCGCCCCCTCCTGCGCCTGCCCGCCCCGCAGCCGGCGAGCAAATTGGTGGCAAAGGTCCTGGAGCGTCGACGGGACGCTCGCCGGCGCGAGGCCGCCGCCCCGCCTCTTCGGCTTCTGCTGGCCGCCGCGCGTCATCGCGCCGGCAGTGCACTGCAGCCCCCGAATCAATTGACGCGGCGCGGTGGGTTTAGATGTGGTCTAATAAGAGACACGCAGGGCGCCACACGGGCGGCTCCGCGATGGCGGGGGAACAGTCCATCCGGGTGGTCAACGCCGGCCGTCGGCTCACTGACGTCCTCGCGCTGCCCCCCCTCGAGCTCGAGACTCTCCTGCGGGACCTCGCCGCCGCGGTCGAGCTGGCGGGGCCGGCTGGGGGCCCTGCCAACCTGCGGGCCTTCCTCCTTTTCGCCCGGCTCGCCCGCCGGGCCCGGGAGCGGGCCACGACGGCCCCCCTGCCGGCCGCCGCGGACATCATCCGGGTCCGGCAGCTCCTCTACAACCCCGGGGTGCAGCCGTACGGCACCAACGCCACCACGAGCCCCAAGACGCCCCGCGCGGCCGCGGCAGACCCGGCCGACCTGGTCCGGCCGCCGGCCGCGGCCGAGCTCTGGCTGCCCAGCGTGCCCAAGTACCTCAAGGGCGCCGCCCTCGCGGCGTGGGCGACCGCGGCCGCGGCCGACGACCGGCTCGCGCTCGAGGGCCTCGTCGTCGTGCCGGCGGCCCTGGGCGCCGGCCGCGAGGCCGCTCTCGAGTGGGCGGCGCCTCTCGCGCCCGCGCTGCTCCGCGCCGGCGCGTGGAGCGCGGCGCTGTCGCTGCGGGCGGGGGCACTGCTCGACAGCTACCGCCGGCGGCCGCGGCCGGGCGGCCGGCCGGTCGTGGCGCTGCCAGCCGCCGACCGCGCGGCCCTCGAGGCCTGCGTCCGGCTGCTGCGGCAGGCGCTGGCGCCGCTGGGGCGCCCCCTCCCCGCCCCGGCCCAGGCCCACGCGAAGATGACCGCGGGGCGGGGGGCGCCTCTCTTCGTCCCCCGCAGCAGCTCGCCGGAGGCCGCCGGCGAGCGGCGGCTCAGCGAGGCCCTCCTCGTCCTCGAGCGGGTGCTCGCCTCCGGCGCCGGCGTCCTGCTGCTCCAGGGGGTGTTCGAGAGGCCGGCGAGCGAGGACGCTGCCGCCCCTCCGCCGCCGGCGCCGCCGGCCGAGGCGCCGTCCCGGGAGCCGGCCTTCAGCGCCGCGGCGCGCGAGCTCGCCGCGGCCGCCGACGCGGTCGTCGGCGTGCGTCGCCCCGCGACGCCCGGCGCCCTCGGCAGCGACCTTGACCTGTGCGCGCGGATCCTGGCGCTCGCGGGGAGCCTCCAGCCGCTGGCGGTGGCGCTGGCCCCGGGCGCTGCCGCCAGTGGCGCTGGTGGGTTCTTGCAGGATCTTGCCTGGAAACGGGAGCGCCGCCGCGCTGCGGCCCGCGCAGCGCGGCGGACCCAGACCCGGGTGGTGAAGGCGAAACAGTACCTTATCATCGCCGAGGAGAAGCTGGGGCACGACCGCTTTCGGCGGGTCGTCGAGGAGATGCAGCGAGACCCGCTGCGCTACGACTTCGACAGCAGCGCGGCGGTGCTCGACGCCATCGCCCAGACGGCCGGCCGCCGCAAGGGCGAGGTCGCGCTCGTCGAGGCTGAGTACGCCAACCGGGCGCGGGGGTGGGAGCTCCAGGCCGAGAACCGGTGCGACCACCTCGCCGCCGTCCGCCGGCTCCGGGCCGCCCCCACGCTCCGCGCCCGCCGGGCGGCGCTCGACGCCCTCGGGCAGTACGGCGCCCCGGGGGCGGGCTCGGGGGCGAGCGCGACCGCGCGCAAGCCCGCGAAGGGCGAGGCCGGCTTCCTCCTCTGCAAGAGCTGCGGCTTCGAGCTGGTCTGCCCCCACGCGCTTGAGCTCGTCCGCCTCGAGCTCCGCATGGCGCCCTACGACGAGGTGCGGCGGGCCCTGGCGCCCTACGCGAGCCCGGCCCGCCGCCTGGCCTCCGGCGGCACGAGCTACGCGGTCTACTGCCGCATCTGCAGCGAGGAGCTGTACCTCGAGGGGGCGGCGGCCGGCGACGTCGAGCAGCCCGGCCGCTTCGGCAACTTCGAGAACGACCTCAAGCGGCTGCTGTGGGTCGAGGCGATGCGGGTCATCGACCCCCGCCGCGACGCCGACGTGCTCGTCCGCTTCAGCCAGCCGGTCAACCCCGAGCGCTTCGCCGCGGAGGCGAGCGAGGTGTGCCACCCGCTCGTCGCGGCGGCCACCGGCGGCAGCGGCCGCCGCGCGGCATTCCGCGGGCAGGGGTGGCCCGCGGCGGGCGGCCGGGGCGCGGCGGGCGGCCGGGGCGCGGCGGCCGCCACCGCCGCGCCCCCCGTCGAGGAGCTCATCGCGGTGATCTACCTCTACGCCTACTTCTTCGCCCTCGCCCTCGACCTGCCGCCCGCGACCGGGGGCCTCGCCCACGCGGTGCGGGTGTCGGTGGTGCTCCCCGCCGGCGCGCCGCGGCGGGGGGGGCGGCCGCTGCCCGACGCCGTCGCGCAGGCGCTCCTCACCCACCTCGTGCGGAGCAAGTCGCTCCTCATCGCCCGGCTCGAGCACATCACCCACGAGCAGATCGGCAACCAGTTCCGCGACGCCTACCAGAAGATCCAGGACGCCCACGGGCGGGTGCTCTTCGTCGCCCAGGACAGCGCCCGCGTCTTCGCGACCAACGTCATCGAGCTCGACCCCTACTTCGCCGCCCTGCGGACCGCGCAGTACGTCGTCGGCGGGGCGCCGATCGCGCCGCTCGTCCGCCCCGCCGACGCCGAGCGCCTCTTCCTGCGGGTCATGGGGCGCAGCCTCGCCGACTGCCTCGAGTGGAAGCCGGACAAGCGCTACGAGGCGTTCATCCGCACCGCGCTCAGCCCCCGGGGCGGGGTGCTGTACCCGCCCGGCGTCCCCACCGAGTGGGTCTACGCCGTGCCTGAGCTCCAGCTTTACCGCGACTCCTGGGGGGTCCGGAACCAGGCGGGGCAAAAGTACTGGGAGCGGCTCGGCGCCGTCCGCGGCGCCGGGGAGACGCTGGGCGCTCTCCTCGGGGGGCGCGAGCGGCGGCCGCCAAAGCGCCAGAAAACGCACGGCGTCGCCAAGAGCGCGCCCTTCGCGGCCGCCGCGAAGGGCGCGAAGGGCGCGGCCGCGGCAAAGGGCGCGAAAGGCGCGGCCGCGGCCGACGCCGACTACGCCGACGGGCTGCACCTCCTGCTGAGCTACACCGCGGTCCGCGACAGCGACACTTGGGACGGGTTCCAGAGCGCGCTCGCCTTGGCCCGGGCCCGGGAGGCGGACCGGGAGCGCCGCCGGCGCCTGGCCTGCCTTCCTAACTTCGACAACTTCCCGCAGGGGGGGGCGACCCAGCCTCCGCCCATCACATTCCCGCCTGCGGCGGTCACACGCCTTTACGACGAGGAAGGGCGCCCCCACAAGTGGAAGGTCTTCCTCTGGGCGGGGGCGAAGGGGGTCCTCGCCCTCGAGCCTGGGGAGCGGGCGCCCCCTGGCTACGCCTTCTCCGACTGGAAGTGCGCGACCTGCGGCGTGACCTACCACGAGACTGCGCGGCTCGATGCTCGGAAGGTCGAGGCTCGCCTCGAGGCCCAGACCCGGATGGCCGAGTTCTTCGTGTACTTCGAGTCGCGCTGCCCCGAGGGCGGGCTCCACCGGTTCGCGGCGGAGAAGGGCGGCGCCTCGGCGTGCGAAAAGTGCGGGGTCCAGTCGGAGACCCTCGTCGCCCAGATCAGCGGCAAGGCCGCCCCCGCCGCGCTCCCGTACTACGACAAGTACGCCGCGGTGTTCGGCCGCCTGCGGCGGGAGGAGGCGGCCGCCGCGGCCGCCGCCCCGCAGGCCGCGGCGGCCGCCGCGCCCGCGCCGTCTGCGGCCGACGAGCTGGCGCGGCTGCAGGCCCGCGACTACAAGCCGGTGCTCCAGCTGGTCGAGCTCGTCAACGAGGCGCTGGGGCGGGCGCGGGGCGGCGGCGGCCGGGTGACGGCCGCCGAGGTCGACGCGATGGGGGGCGGCGAGTCGCGGACCCTCGAGGACGTCCGGCTGGGGAAGAACCTGCCCGACCCGCCGGCGGGGATCGACGACCCCCGCCTCTGGGCTTGCGACAACAACGTGCGGGCGCTGTACGCGCGTTACGCCCGGTGGGCGCGCGGCGAGGCCGAGGCCGGCCGGGACGCGCCCGCCGCCGCCGGCCTCGGCCTCGCCGAGTACGTCCGGCTCTGGCGCGCCGGGCGCGAAGCGGCCCGCGGCAGCGAGCCCGACGAGCAGAAAAAGTGGGCCGAGACGTTGCTGCGTTACGCGATCGAGAGCTTCTGCCGCGGCGCCCTCGCGATCGCCGCCGGCTCGCCCGAGCGCCGCCAGTTCGCGGGCGAGGCCGCCGCCGAGCTGCTCCGGCGGGAGTCGATGTTCACCGTGCCGGGCGAGTTCTCCTGGTCCGTCTTTGGCGACGCGGAGGACAGCCGCGGAACGCGGGAGGTCGACATCTCCCGGTCGGCCAGTGACGCGTACGGGGCCGACCCCGCCCGGTACGACGCCAGTGGCGCGGCGACCGAGAGCCGCGCGGACACAGACCGGGAGGACTACGACGGGTACGACGTCAGCAAGCGCACCCTCGACGACAACCTCGACCTCTCGTAGACTTATTGCGCGCAATAAACTTATCGCGTACGCGCGATAGACTTATCGCGTACGCGCGATAGACTTATCGCGTACGCGCGATAGACTACAAACCCATCGCCTTGTAGAAGAGTTCGTCGATTACCTCAGGCGGCGTTTCGGCGCGCTGGTCGCGCTCGGCGGGCTGTGGCGCCGCCCGGCTCGCCTGGCCCGCAGCCTGCCCCCCCAGGTCGGCAGTCGCGCAGAGCGCGGCGGCTTTGTCTGGCGAGGGGAGGCCTGCCGCGCCTGCGAGCTGGGCTTGGCCGCTGCTCTGCGAAGCCGAAACGAACGAATGCATCAGGACGACCGGTGGGAGCGCCTGGATTTTTGCGGCCACCGCCGCGGGGGCGTCGGCCGTCGCCATCGTGGCGGACGGCGGTGCGGCGGGCGCGGCGCGCGGATGCGTATGGGAGGGCGCGACAGAGGGCGCGCAGCCGGGCGCCGGCGGGGGCATGCCCGGCGGCGCCGCGTGGCCAGCGGCTGGCAGGAGCGCGCCCTGCGGCGCTGCTGGCGGAGGCGCGAGGGGCGCTCGGCCGGGCGCAGCAGGCAGCGGCTCGCCGAGCGCCGCTCCCGGGTCTCGGCTTTTCCAGTTGAGGAGACGCTGAATCCGTTCGACTTTCTTGGCCCCTAACCGAATTTTCCGGCTCTTCTGGGTAATTGTCAGCTCGGCGGCCCGGTAGGGAGACCCGGTCCCGAGTGCATACAGTGGGTTGGGGGCGTTGATCTGCTGGAGGATCTCCGATGCCGTCGGGAGCGTCAGCCCATTGACTCCTGAGAGGACTTTCGCCGCCGTTTCGAGCTTGCCGAGCTGCAACGCTTTCAGGCTGTCCCGGCCTTTTTTCACAAGGGTCCGGCCAGTCGGCGTCTTGAGCTTGTCGACGTTGGGGCGGGTCGCCATGAACTCGCATATCGAGTAGGCTTTGACAAGCACCTTGGCCGTGTCCTGCGAGATCCCTGTCATCTTCTTCCACAGCTCCATGCACTGCGTGTCGGGGTCGGTCTCGTAGGTCCCGGTCACGAGGTCGGGGATGGCCATCGGTGCCGGCTGGGGCGGGTAGGGGGGCTGGGCCGGCTGGGGCAGGTAGGGGGGCTGGGCCGACTGGGGCGGCTGGGGCGGCTGGGCCGGCTGGGGCGGCTGGGCCGGCTGGGGCGGCTGGGCCGGGTAGGAGGGCTGGGCCGGGTAGGAGGGCTGGGGCGGCTGGGGCGGCTGGGCCGGCTGGGTCGACTGGGGCGGGTGGGGGGGCTGGGCCGGCTGGGGTTGGCGGGTAGAGTGGGGTACTGCCCCAGCTCCCTCCACCGGGTAAGTGTAGGGGCTCGGGATCTTGTCCAGCGCCGCGACCATGTCCCGCAGGCGGAGCGCGGTGTGGGCGGTGTCAGAGGTCTGCATAATGTGCACCCCGCTCGCGAGGGGGAGCGTCGTCATCGCCGAGAGGATGCTCTGGTACTTCATGCCGCCGCCCCCCTTGATGTAGCCGTTGGGGCTGGGGAAGGCCGGCCCCTCGACGAGGTAGTACAGCTGGCAGCCGGTCTGGCTGCGGAGGTGGAACATCTTTTCGCGGTTGGCGTACCGCGGCCCCTTGAGGGTCGCCGCGAAGTCGGCGTACGTCTTCCGCTCGATGCACGCGACGACGGTCGGCGGGGCGCCGGCCTCGCCCGGCCGGCAGATGAGGAAGTCGCCGATGCTGATGCGGTGCTTCTGGACCCGGCCGGGGAGGAGGCTGGCGAGGTGCGGGTGGACGTTCCGCTCGCGGTCGTCGGCCACGATGTAGGCCATCGCGCCGGGCTCTCGGTGGCGGCGGCCGGAGGCCTCCAAAAGGGCGCAAAAAACCGCCAGTGGGGCGGCGCTCGTGTGGGCGCGCCATGTTGGCGTCAACGCGGCGTGCAGAGCTCACACATCCTTGTCCGGTCTCATCAGCCTGTTGGTGAACCGACGGAGGTGGGTCGTCTCGTTGGCCATCATCTTCTGGCTGAGCAGCGTGCCGCCGACGCCGAGCATGAGGCCGAAGGCGAACGTGAGGCCCGCCAGGCCGTTCGTGTAGGAGCTGGTGCCGGCCTTGCCCATGTCGAGGCCCGTGGGGTCGCTGACCGCGACGATGATCAGGATCAGCAGCACCGCCGCGAGGCCGAGCGTGATGTAGTCCCACATTACTGCGCGAGGGCGTCTGGGTATGTACGGAAATAAAAACTCCCGCTTCGCGCGCCGCCGCTCCGGCGAGCAGGCCGCCCCGATAAGCGGCTGCCGCCGAGCCGGCGACTTGGCTGAGACAAAAAGTCGTGCGCCCGGCCAGCACCAAGCGGCAGCCATGCGCCCTTCAGTGGTCTTCGACCCAGTCGATTCCGGCCGAAAGGCTCAGAGTGCCGGCATAAGCGTAAACCGACACCGTTAGGATGTCGCCACGGTTCAGCTCGAAGTTTTTCATGTCGATCAGCCAGTCGGTGTCGCCGGCGCCCGACCGGGAAAAGACGAGTTCACCACCTGACGCTTGCATGCGAACGATGTCGTCCTTGGGGTTAGCTGTCGGGATTGTGGTGGACTTGGCCAACAACATCGGGCTGTTGGGGTAAGACACCAGTTCCCAGTTGGGCTCGATATTCGGAATCGTAGAAGTGACTGTCGGGTTGAGGCGGATTCGGATCACGGTCACGTCGTTCGCAGACGCATCGATGCCGCAGGTCAAACCCTGGAGGAACCCCCCAACGAGGCTTGGTCCGTCGTTGTACACCTCGGGGTGCTTCAGCATAAGCACCACGTTTTCTGACCCGTTACCGGAGTCGACGTAGTTTTCGGCGGCGAACCGCGGGGCGTGGTGGACAATCTGCCCCTCGGTGAAGTACGCAACCGACGCGAGGCGCAGAGAGTAGGTGGTTTGATCGACAGCCCCTACCGTATAGATCGAGGCCTGGAATGGCATGTGCGGGCTTTCGAGCGTCGTCGCCGTCTCGCTGTTGGTCAGCTGCATCCGGTGTACCGGGTGCAACGCGCCGGTGCCGGAGTCCTCGATGAGGAACTCGATCTGCCCGTGGCCGAGGTACTGCAGGTTGACCGCGTAAACGTTCCCCTTCTGCGGGTTGAGGAAGAACCGGCTGGGGCCGCTGCCGTCGCAGGGGTCGACGTTCCAGTCCTCCTGGAAGACCCAGTTGTCCTGCTTTGCCTGGCCCGTCTGCCGCTGGATGTATGTGTCGATCGTCATACCGGTGGTCGCCGGCGCAAAGCTGTAGGCGCCGCCGAGTACGGCCTGAGGGATCGACGTGAAGCGGACGCGGGTGCCAGCGCTCCCCACAATTTCAGCTCTCCAGCCGCCACCGATGGTCGACCAGGGCGTAGCTGGGTCATTCGCGACCGCCCATGCGGCCTTCACGGGCGTGTCATGGTCGGCGTTGTTGAGGTTGACGGTGTTCGCCACGCCGTTGAGAGTGATCGTGACTGTGTCGGTGGTGGTGACGCCAGTGCGCACGTTGATCTCGCGGATCTCGGGCTTGGCGTTGAGCACCCCCTCTTGGGCTCGCTGGACCTCTCCGAGCGTTACGCCCGTCCCGCCGTCAGCGAAAACGTAGGCGGCCGCCGCCCGGGCGCCGACCGCCACGCCTCGGAAGATGACTCGCGAGCCCACGTTCTGGACGTCCCAGCCGGCAGATGCCCAGGTTGGGGCCGCGTCGGCGACGATCTTCTCGGCGATGACTTCGGGGTTGTCACCGTTCGTCACGGCGACGTCGAAGTCGGTGGTGCCGCCGGCCGCGAGGGTGTTGGGGAGGGTCAGCGTAACAGTGCCGTCGGCCCCGGCCGCCGCGGTGACCTCGATCGTCCGGATCTCGTGGCGGCCGGCCCGGGCCCGGTTCACCCCGAACTTGCTCACCCCCGTGTCGTCGTAGTACCCGAACTCGAGCGCGTTGCCGGCGGTCGCCAGGCCGGCGAACTGCCACACGTTGAAGGTGGGCTCGTTGAAGACTGTGGTGAAACGGGCCAGGCCGCCCATCCCAGCCCGGTACCGGCAGATCTTTTTCGTCCGCAGGACGGCGTAGTCGCCGATGGCGACCGCGGGTACGATTGGCGAGTCGCCGAGCTGCAGAAGGTACTGCGACACCTCGTGCCGGATGGTCGACTGGGCGCCGGCCTTGAACGTGACGATCTCTTGCCCCCCCACCTCGTTGGTGAAGTTGATCTGCAGCTGGGGGGAGAGCTCGACGGTCCGCAGGTCGCCGAAGGCGGACTTGGGAATGTCGACGGCGAGGCCGCCCCCGATCCCCACGTTCACGTTCCGGTAGTCGCCGCCGCCGCCGGTGCGCCCGCAGAGCACCGCCCGGGTGAGGGCGCACTCCTGCAGGATGCCCAGGGTCTTCTCGACGGAGTGGGTCGCGAGAGGGAACTGGTGGCGGGACAGCCGGGTCTCGCACCCCCCGATGACCCGGTGCGCGAAGGCGTGGACCGCCACCCGGAAGCAGCGGCTGACGAGGTTGTGGGTGTGGAAGGTCGTGCCCACGACCCCGCCCACGAGCTGCTGCCCCCACACCGAGACCTCGCGCGTGTACACCTGGGCGCCGGCGTTGTTGAGGCCGGTCTTCGTCATCGAGAAAGCGACCTCCAGCGCCCCGTACTCGGCGTCGCCGGTCGAGACCTGGCAGGCCGCGGTCGCGTAGCCGTCGGTGGTCTCGTACTGGCCCACCCACCCCCCGAAGACCCGGTAGACCACCGGCGCCTGGGGGACGATGCGGAACAGGGCCTCGAGCGTCGCGACGCGCGACGCGCCGACGTAGCTGTCGATCCGGGCGGACTGGCCGACCGCGGCGTAGTTGCCGGCCGACAGGACCTCGAGGCACAGGCCGTCGTACCAGCCGTCGGTCGCGCTGGCCGCGGCGTCGAGGGTGACCGCCCCCGCGGCCGCGGCCTGGGCGGTGCCGCCCTCTCCGAAGATCGAGTAGGTCGTCTGCGGGCCGGGCAGGTAGTCCCAGGGGACGTTCACCGTCGCGGTGCGGGACGCCCCGTCGTAGGCCGTGATGTAGCGCACCTGGCCGAGGCCGACGCCCCGCTGGACGTAGAGGTAGGCGCCGCGGTAGAACTGGTCGGTGGCGCTCGCGGAAGCGTGCAGGACGATCGTGTCGCTGCGGGGCGCGCCCTGGGCGACGCCCGACACGCCGTAGACGTTGTAGGTGTCGCCCCCGGCCGGGGCGGCCGAGAAGGCCGGCGACACCGTCGCGGTCTGGCTGGCGCCGTCGTAGTCGACGACCTGCACGACCTCCCCGGCCGCGGCCCCGTCGATCATTTCGACGTAGGCGCCCACGTAGAAGTAGTCGACGGCGGCCGCCGCGGCGTTGAAGGCGAGGGTCGTCGTCGTCGACCCCGCCTCGGCGGCCGCCGCTTTCACCCCCGGGAACCCGAAATACTCGAGGTTCACGTTCGAGTTCGGCACCGAGATCACCGTCGGCGCATCGCGCAACGCCATCGTTCCTATACTTGCCGCCAGGTTTTTCGGGGAGAGATACACACGATGGGGCTCACCCTCGCGCAGAGCCTCCTCCTGGCGGCGGCCGTGGCGCTGTTGGCCATGATGCTTTACAGCCACCTGGGACAGCCCCACCGGGCGCTCTGCGGCTACTGGGCCGGCGACGAGGAGTTCAAGGCGGAGGCCGGCCTCGCCGACATCATTCTCTGGGTCGAGCCGGCCGAGCGGAGCGTCTTCGGCGCCCCCACCCACCCCGCGTTCCTCGTGGCGAGCACCGAGGAGGGGGTGGTGTGCAGCCAGCCCTGCGCGGTCAGCGTGGACCTCGGGCGGGGGTTCTGGGGGCGCGACGCCTACGAGGCGCCGGCGGCGCTCGCCTTCGACGAGCCCGCCGAGGCGGTGTGGCCGGCCGCGGTGACGCTGACGCTGCGCCCCGCCGACGGCACCCTCGCGGTGCGCGACGGCGACACCCTCTACGCCCTCTTCCGGAAGGTGAGCGTCGACCCCCCCATTTAGAGCCCGGGCGCAAGACGCGTGCTGCGCCCGGGGCTCCGGCTTCACGGGAGGACCAGGGCGTCACGTGACCCCCGCACCGCGCCTGCGGGCCGCACTGGCGGTTAAGCGGAGGTATGGGCGCAGCACCCGGCGGTAGGACGAGGGGCGGCGGCGCCGCCCGTCGCGGGCGGCCTTTGTCCCGCACTCTCCCCGCCGCGCCCGGGTGTCGCACGGGGGTATTCCGGCTCTCGTGGGGGCCCGGCCCGGGCGCGGTCGCGCGAAGCGGCCGCCGCTTCGCGCCCTTTTTGGGCGCGAAATTGAAGCCGGCGGGGGGGTGGCAGGAACGCTGGAGCATGGCGGCCAACAGAAAGGAGCGACAGGCGCGCCTCTTGGCGACCATCGTCCCGTACGAGCCCTCTGAGCCGCCCGCGCCGCCCGCGGGCGGCGCAAGGGCCAGCCTGTTCTCGCGGACGGCCCGCGCTGACCTGACCGGCATGGCCGGGGGGTGTGCGGCCATGTTAGACTACATCGGCGCCCCCGGCAACCTGTTCGTCCGCGAGGCCGAGGTCTACGACTCGAAACCGCCGCTCCGTTCTGCCCTCTCGCAGCCCTTCGACCCCGAGGAGTCGCTGCCGCCGCTCCCGACGCTCTTCCCCAAGGGGCGGTGGGTGGAGCTCGGCGGCGGCGGGCGGGTCTACGTGTTCATCGAGCTCGAGCTCCCGCCCGGCGCCGGCTTCTTCATGGAGAGCGGCCGGCTCCGGCGCTTTCAACTCATAATCAAGCTGTTGGACGGGGGGCGCCCTTACGGCCTCGTCAAGACCGCCGATCTTGACCCCTCGATGCTCGCCCACTGCCGCCCGGTCGCCGTGGGGGCGCTGGAGCCGCTCAACCGGGTGTTCTTCCGCGACAACTTCGGCTTCGAGGCTCTGCCGGACACCGAGACCGTGCTGGGCCTCCCGGTCTCGGTGCTCTGGACCGAGCGGGTCGAGTTCGTGGGCGAGCGGGTCGACCCCAAGAAGGGGGCTGCACGGGGGACGGTAGAGTGTAAATACCAGGGCGCGGTGAGCGCACGGATGCTGCGGGTTGATGCGGCCCGCCTCGCTGTGGCTGTCGAGGCTATCAACTTCCTCGGCATCGTCCACCGAATGAAGAAAGGCGAGCCAGAGCCTGCTGAGCTCAGGCGGCAGCGGCAGCTGGATGTGCGCTCGCAACGGCAGGGCGACTTCGCCAGCGAGAGCGAGAGTGAGAGCGGGGACGAGGGCACAAGCGCGGGCGAGAGGGCCTCTCCTACTTCAAGACCTGAGGAGGAGGGTGGCCAGTAGGTTGTCCTCTAGATGCATACTGTATATAGCCCAACGTATCTCCCATCACGTGGCGACCAACTGTCTAAATTTTTTAGTCGACTGTAAACTGTTATGGCGTCATTTAAGTGACGCTGGTAGGAGCCGCTTGCGAATGATAAATCGTTATCATTCGCAAGCGATTTTATTACTAAAGCTGTCCACTTGCCCCCAAACTACCCATTTTACAAAATAGTGATTTTCTAATGTAGACTCTTAAGAGAGCATAGTACTGTTATAGGAAATGGAATCACTTGCAAATGATAAGTCGTTATCATTTGCAAGGACCCCTAGAGCCGGCCCAAAAAAAGTTGGCCGCGATCCGGCCGACTTTTTTTTCGTCCCGCCGACCCCCTCTTAGACATCCTTGCAAATGATAACAACTTATCATTGACTTTTTGCTGAGCTTTCCCTCACATATATCAGACCTTCTAAGTGGTCTAGTAGTAAGAGATTAATCTCACTTAGGGAGTAGTGATTTAGAACTTATACATGGCACTGATGATGGAATCTACTTGCAAATGATAACAACTTATCATTTGCAAGTATGCCTGATAGAGGTGATCGGCAGGACAACATAGGCTAATTCAACTCTTGTTTTTTGATGAAGTTGGCGCATGTGGAGTGTAATTAGTAATGCCGTACGAATGCGCACGCTGCAAACGGGTGTTTAGGTATCCTTCTCAACTCAAACGTCATGAGAAGAGGACGTCGCCGTGCGAGATACCCGCACCGCCCGCGTTACAGCATGTCTGTGAGTGCGGCCGGGTGTACAAACACGCTTCGAACCTGTCGCGGCACAAGAAAAGCTGCGCCGTCGGCAACCCTGCCGGCGCTCTGCCACTCATGCCTATCCTCGACAGGGTCATGTCGGCCGCGCTGCGGGCGCTGCGCGAAGAGACTGCGGCTGCAGACCTCCCGCCGGCTCCCGCGACGGCCGGCGCAGCTGTAGCTCCCGCGGCCGCCGCCGCCGCGCCTCCGGCCATCGGCACAATCAACGTGTCGAACACGACGAACACGTACGTGAATATCTTCGCAGCGCCCCACGCGTTCGGCGAAGAGGACACCACTTACCTCAAAGAGGAGCTGGGCGCCCTATTCGACAGTATGCCTCCAGGCGCGCCCGGCGAAACCATCATTTCGGCAGTCTCGCGCGTCCTGTGGGGCAACCCGAACCACCCGCGCAACCGCAACATCGTGATCATGAACCGCCGCGACAACGTCCCCATGGTGTGGACGCCTCGCGGCTGGGAACCGCGGTCAGAGATTGAGATCTACCCGCAGATGGTGGGTCGCACCTGCCACGAAATCGAGAAGGCGCAGGAGCACTCGCTGATGGAGACGCCCGAGGGGTACCGGCGCCTGGAGCGGCGCAGCGCGCACGTGCGCCGCGCCTTCGACGCCGAAAAAGACGTCGTGGCCTCGCTCATGAGGAGTCAGGCCGCACTTCGCCCGATCTTGCAAGCGAACGGAGACGCGATGCGCGACCTCCTCCAGGCGCGCGGGCAGCACCTCCCTGCGCCGCCGGCAGCGGCGGTATTGCCACCGCTGCCGGCGGCCGCGTTGCCGCCGCTGCCGGCGCCGCCGGCCGCATCGCCGGCGGCGCCGGCAGCGCTGCTGCTCAGTCCAAGGCCTCCCACAGCGCCGTGACCGCGTCGTAGGGGAGCTGGACCCCAGTGACCATCGGCAACATCCGGACGAGCCCCGCCAGCAGCTCGGGCGAAAGCGTGGTCTTTTTCTCCCAGTGCAGCGACATCGCCTGCTGGCCCAGGAACCGCAGGAAGTCGACGTAGGCCTGGGCGAGCAGCATCCCCCAGCGGTCGAAGGCCTGGGAGGCCCGCCCGCTCGGGTCGTTCTTCATGATGGTGTCGAGTACCTCGATGTCGAGGCCGCCGTACCGCGACTGGTGGGGCGCGGTGCGGCGGTACAGCGCGGCGAGCTGGGCGACGAGCGCGCAGTCGGCCCGCCGGCACCCGCCGGTCGCCGCGCCCTCTCCCCCGAACTTGAGGCACCACTGCAGGAGCTCGTGCAGGGGGTCCTCGCGGTACTGGAACCGTCCCTCGGCAGCGGCGAGGACGACGCGGTACAGGCTGTCGAGGACCGCCGCCCCCATATCCGCCGCGCCTTTCGACACGGTCATGACGGGCGCGCGCCCCTTTTCACGGTCGAAGAACGAGTTGAGAGTTTCGTAGAGCTTGCCGCCCTCCTTGGAGTCGACGTAGGGCGCGTTTAGGGGGTGGACGTAGTCCCACTCCTCGCAGAGGGCGTGGTGCGCTTGGAGCACGCCGAGGGTGAGCGCGCTGCGGCTGCGGGTGCGGGCCTGCGCCAGTCCTTTGTCGGGGAGCCGGGGCAGCTGCGCGTCTCCGCCCTCGCGGGCGATGGGCACCCCTTGCCGGGCGAGGTCTTCAAGCCCGGCAGCCTGTTGCGGCGCCCCGCCCACGACGGGAGCCACACTCGCCGCCGGCTGCGGTGTCTGCAGCTGCGGCGGCTGCAGCAGCGGTGGCTGCGGCGGCTGCGGCGGCAGCGTCGTCTGCGGCAGCGCCGTCTGCGGCAGCGCCGTCTGCGGCGGCAGCGGTTGCGGCGGCAGCGTCGTCTGCGCCGGCGCCCAGTCCACGTGCCCAGAATACGTCTCGCCGTAGACAGGCCCTTGCTGCGCGGGTGGAGCCGCAGCAAGGGCCGCAGCGGTCGGAAGAGGCCCCTGACCCGTCGCATGGACCGCCGCAGCGGTTTCTCCGGAACCCGTGCCAGGCGCCGGCAGGCCCGTCATGCCATCTGCCGAGGCGTGCGCCGTGTAATCCAGCGCGCTTTTGTCCATCGCACGACCGCAGTTGTGTCGGCCCCGTGTATTCAATTTGAAGACCGCGGCTGCGCATCATAGGATCCCGGGGGGCATAGGATGGCGCCCCCGCAGAGTCCCGCCCGCCCCGGCGCGCCCCCCGCGCCGGCGGCGCCCCCGCCCCCGCCCGCCGCGCCGCCCCACGACTGGCCGACGCAGGACGACACGATCGCCTTCGTGGCGGCCGGGATCAACCTGGTGGGCAACAGCCTCGACGGCTACAACCGCCTGATGGACGTGGGCATCCCGAAGATCATCACCGACCTCTTCCGGGTGGACATCACGACGGCGAACCTCCGCACCTCGGAGGCGAACGCCGACGTGGACCACTACGGGGTGGAGGTGAAGTTCAAGAACGTGCGGGTGGGCCGCCCCGTCCAGGCCAACTACCCCTCGGGCAAGCTGGCGAACTTCTACCCCAACCAGGCCCGCAACACCGGCGCGACCTACGCGGCCCCGCTGGAGATGGAGGCCGGGGTGGTCCTGACGGCCCACTTCAAGGACGGCCGGTCGGAGACGAAGACCGCGGAGATCCCCGCGTTCGAGGTGGCGCAGTTCCCGGTGATGGTGGGCTCCAACCGCTGCCACACGCACAACCTCACCCGGGCGGCCCGCAAGCAGCTGCAGGAAGACCCCGAGGACCCCGGCGGCTACTTCATCGCGAAGGGCGGCGAGTGGGTGGTGGAGGGGGTGGAGAACATCCGCTTCAACTGCCTGCACGCCTACCTCCGCATCACCGACAAGGAGCTGGTGCGGGGCGAGTTCATCTCGCAGCCCGGCGGCCCCTTCGAGAACTCGTCGCAGATCATCATCCGCCACCTCGTCGACGGCCAGCTCACGATCGAGATCAACAGCATGAACTTCCAGAAGCTGCAGATCCCCTTCTACCTCATCTTCCGCCTGTTCGGGATCACCAGCGACGTCGAGATCCTCGAGCAGGTGGTGGGCTCGGCCCACCCCGCGGCGCCGGTCGACCGGCGCATGGCCGAGATGGTGAACGACGCCCTCCACCTCGCCCCCCCCCACTTCGAGGACCTCGCCGACGTGCTGGAGCGGCAGGCCATCGTGGAGAAGCTGGCGGTGATCCTCGAGCGCTTCGTGACGAACCCCCACCGCTACCAGCGCGACGACGAGGCGGTGCGCTTCCTCACGACCCGCCTCCTGACGATCCTCGACTCGGTGTTCCTCCCCCACGTGGGCCAGACGTCCGAGACCCGCATCCACAAGCTGAAGTACCTGGGCACCCTCATCCAGCGGGTGCTGCTGGTGGAGCTGAAGGTGGTGGCGCCGGCCGACCGCGACAGCTTCACGATGAAGCGCATCCACATCGCCTACGTCTCGATCGCGAAGATGCTGAAGACGATGTTCAACGCCTCGGTGATCCACGCGATCGTCCAGGCCCTGAAGCTCGAGCTGAAGCAGACCGACTGGGTCCGGCTCACCCCCGAGAAGATCCGGGAGGCGGGCCGCACGATGTTCAACGCCTCGGCCGAGCTCTCGCAGCTGCTGGTCCGCATCCTCACGTCGGGCAACCGGCAGCTGCTGGTGGTCCACCGCCGCACCACGACGGTGAACCGGGTGGCGAGCGACGTGCTCGAGCGCAAGAACTACCTCCACGCGGTCTCGGCCCTGCGCCGGGTGGTGACCCACAGCGGCTCTTCGGCCTCGAAGGGGACGGCCCGGGCCGAGGAGCTCCGCAGCGTGCACTCGACCTCGCTGGGCTACGTGTGCCCCTACCACTCCCCCGACACGGGGGAGGGCGTCGGCCTCGAGAAGCAGCTCGCCTGCACCGCGGTGGTCTGCGACGCCGGCGAGCCGGGCCTCCTCGAGACCCGGCTCGCCGCCGACCCCGACGTGCTGCCCCTGTACAGCACGACCAACCAGGAGGTGGCGGCCCAGGGCCTGGCCCGGGTGTACATCAACGGCCGCTGGGTGGGCGCCTGCGAGCGCCCCTGGGCGCTGGCGGAAAAGTACCGGGCGCTCCGGCGGGCGGGCGAGGGGGTGTCCCCCCAGACGACGATCACCTGGAAGCTCGAGACCAACGACCTCGAGTTCTGGCTCGACGTCGGCCGGCTGGTCCGCCCCCTCATCATCGTCGACAACAACCAGGCCGAGTTCGACGCCGCGGCCCGGGCCGCCTGGGCCGCGAAGCGGGCGGGCGACCCCGCCTGGGCCGCCCGCCGGGTCGCCTTCTGGCAGCGCCCCCGCTTCACTGCGGCCCACGCCGCGGCGATCCGGGCGGGCCGCCTCGCCCTGGCCGACCTGGTGCGGGAGGGCGTCTGCGAGTACGTGGCGCCCGAAGAGGCCGAGAACTGCTTCGTGGCCCCCTCGGTCGACGAGCTGCGGGCCGCGGCCGCCGACGTGACCCGCCCCTACACCCACTGCGACGTGCCGCAGGCGGTGAGCGGCTTCGCGGCCCTGGTCTCGCCCTTCGCGAACCACACCCAGCCCGCCCGGGTGACCTACGAGACGAACCAGGCCCGCTCGACCTGCGGCTGGTACGTCCTGGGCTCCTGGCCCGACCGGGCCGACCACCTGCGCTTCCTCCAGCACTACCTCGAGTACCCCCTGGTCTCGACCCTCACGAACAACTACATCCTGCCCAACGGGACCAACGTGTTCGTCGCGGTGATGTCCTGGCGGGGCGACAACCAGGAGGACTCGGCGATGGTGAACCAGGCCTTCGTGCAGCGGGGCGGCCTCGGCGGGGTCCTGCTCCGCCGGGAGGTGGTGCAGCTCGAGAAGGGGGAGACCTTCGGGACGCCCACCGCCGCGGTCACCGGCGGGAGCCGGTCGACCGTCTCCTGCGCGAAGCTGCGCGACGGGTTCGTCCCCGCCGGCACCCGGGTGCAGAGCGGCGACGCGCTCGTGTGCCGGCTCGTCCCCGACCCCGCCGGCGCGGGCGAGGGCGGGGGGAAAGGCGCCTACCAGGCCCGCCTCACGGTGTACAAGGAGTCGGTGCCGGCCCGGGTCTTCCGGGTCTGGAAGACCCAGGGGCCCGACGGAACCACCTTCGCGGTGGTCTTGATGGTGGTCGACGAGCCCCTCAACGTTGGCGACAAGATCAGCTCGCGGTCGGGCAACAAGTCGATCGTCGCCCGGGTGGTCCCGGCCGGCGAGCTGCCCTACGACGCCGACGGGAACCGGCCCGACCTCATGATCAACTCCCACTCCTTCCCCACCCGGATGGTCATCGGCCAGCCCATCGAGTCCTACATCGCCCTCGCCTGCGCCCGCCGGGGGAGCACGACCGACGGGACCATGTTCCGCCGCATCGGCCTCGCGCGGGCGTCCGACTCGAAGTGGCCCCGCGCCCTCCGGGAGCTGGGGTTCCGGGAAAGCGGCACCCGCACCCTGTACCACCCCGATACCGGGATGTGGCTCGATGCCGGCATCGCGCTGGGGCCGACCTACATCCAGCGCATCGCCAAGCTCGTCGACCTCAACGGCTACGCGGCCGGGCCCACCGGGCCCACCGACCTCCTCACCGGCCAGCCCCTCGAGGGGAAGCGGTCGCTCGGCGGCCTGCGGCTCGGCGAGATGGAGGTGTGGGTCTTCGTCGCCCTCGGGATGATGGCGAACCTCGGCCAGAAGCTGCAGAACGACTCCGACGGGCGGACCGCCTGGTACTGCCGCCGCTGCGGCCAGCCCGCCAACTTCAACGCGGCCCTCGGGGTCAACGCCTGCGCCGAGTGCGGCGAGCTCGCCGACGTCGTGAGCTTCCCCACCCGCCAGGGGGCCACCGTCTTCCTCCACGAGCTGCGGGCCCTCGGCCTCGACATTCGCTTCCTCTTCCCGCCCCGGCGCTTTGAGCGGCCTGCCTGAGGAGCATGTTGCAAATGGTCTGTTTTTGGCCAGAAATTTGAAGTCCTGGGGGGTATAGTATGCACGCACCATGTTGTTCGAGATGATACTGTTGTTCGCCTGCGGGGTGTTGTTCCCCCGGCCGCCCTGGGCCATGCGGACTGACACGCCGCCGGACGCCGGCACGCCGCCGGACGCCGGCACGCCGCCGGACGCCGGCACGCCGCCGGACGCCGGCACGCCGCCGGACGCCGGCACGCCGCCGGACGCCGGCACGCCGCCGGACGCCGGCACGCCGCCGG
>Ga0180432_10000234_pt1 | contig 88652 bp, 68 predicted proteins | sample SS_ome_10_FD_132414 | JGI IMG/M metagenome (GOLD analysis project Ga0180432, IMG submission 132414) | Hypersaline lake sediment archaeal communities from the Salton Sea, California, USA - SS_1_MS_2 metaG | ecosystem: Environmental > Aquatic > Non-marine Saline and Alkaline > Hypersaline >... | reverse complement strand
TCTACGTCATGCGTGTTGATGGCACCGGCCTTGAACGCCTTACCACCGATGTGGCCAACGATACTTCACCGGATTGGGTCCGCTGAAGGCCTCGGCGTTTCGTCTGCCAGAGCCTGATCCTTGCCACATCGCGTCGGGCGGTGCTAGCCCAGCAGAGAATCCAGCACACTCTGCGCGCCGTCGGCGATCAGCTTCTCGTCGTGGATCGCCGACACGAACAGGAACCCCTGCTCCAATCGCTGCTTAGCAACACCGGCGGCATAGATCCCCGGAATCTTCCCTGTCTCCCGGCAGGCTACCAGCACGTCTTCAATCGCTGCCTCCACCTCCGGTGCCCCTACTGCGGACTGGTAGTCGGCTCCCATGGAACGGGCCAGGTCAGCAGGTCCGATCCAGCAGCCGTCCACCCCCTCTACCGCCAGTATCTCTCTGGCGTTCTCAACAGCTTGACTCGTCTCGATCTGCACCAGGAGAAGGATCTGGTCATCGGCGCATTCGCCGTAGCCGGAGCCATGTCCGCCTGTGCCGAATGGCCCCCAGGAGCGTCCGCCGCGCGGAGGGTATCTGGTCGCGTAGGCCGCAGCTTCGGCCTCCGCCTCCGTGTTGACCATCGGAATGATCACGCCCAGTGCACCTTGATCGATCACTCTGCCGATCAGGGCATAGTCGTTCTTGGGCACCCTGGCCATGGGCACGGCGCTCCCAATCATGAGACCGCGCAGGGCCGTCAGGGTCGTGGGATTATCCCAGGCGCCGTGCTGCTGGTCGATGATCACGTGGTCGCAGCCGGACAACGACAGCCGCTCGGCGATGAGTGGCGCTCCCAGCGAAGTCACTGCCCCAACCGATGGTCTACCCTCCAACATGCGACGCTTTGCCTCGTTGATCCTCATACTGTCCTCTCCAGTCTCTGCTCTATGATACCGACCGGCCGTGACGTACGACCCTGCCCACTCTCGTGCTTGGCCAAACCCGACGGATTGTAGCAGGCAGGAGCGCTGCTGGCAAGCCGCGCTGTCAAGAGAGCCGGCGGGTTCCATCGCTGAACGTGAGCGCGGTGTTCAACGAACTCCTGCTCCCCAGCTGGGATTGTGGAGAACGGGAGGTCCAGAGCGACAGGGAGTGAGCCGTACGCGATTCGAACGCGCGACACCCTGCCTAGAAGGCAGGTGCTCTGCGCATTCTCGTGGGTGATCTACAGGTTCTCCATGAACTCGTCGGGGGTAACGTGCGCCTGGTGAAGAATGCCCCTGAGCGTGCCCACAGCCAACTCACGGTGCAAAGGTACGACGCACCCAATTGCGGCCTCGGGATGTCGCTTCCTGAGTACCACGCGGCTGCCACGTCGCCGCACCTGCTCGAGACCCAGGCGCTCCAGCGCTCGGATAGCTCGTTGCCCCGACACTCTGCGGAGCCTAGGCATACTCTGCCTCGAAGGTAGTGGTCAGTGGTGGCTCGCGAATCTCAGGCGAAGGGAATTCCTCCAGGTATAGCTCCGTTGCCTCTCTGAGATTGGCCACTGCGGTTTCGATGGAGGGTCCCTGACTCACCGTTCCCACCTCGGGGCAATAGGCAACGTAGACATCGTCTTCCTTATGAAGCACCGCTGTGAACGTCTTGTGAGCCATTCGTGCACTCCTGGAATCCCGGGCTCAGTGAGGGCGCCATCGGCGACTCAGTTCGAACAAGCGTGTTCGGCACTTGTGACAGATGGGCGACTGAAGAAACGCCCCCCGGGGCGCTGCCGAAGGTATGGCTGCGATAGGGAGGCTGTGATGGGCCACCAGATGAGCCGTGCGCGATTCGAACGCGCGACACCCTGCTTAAAAGGCAGGTGCTCTGCCAACTGAGCTAACGGCCCTTGCTTCAGTGGGGATTATAGCAGACGGGTAGGGGAGCGTCAAACTGACGCGTGGGGGAGTGGCTAGGCCGCGGTGAGGAAGAGGTGGCGCGATGAGGGCAGGTGCCTGGGGGGAGTGCCCGGCGCCTGCCCCGATTCGGGCTGGTCCTGTTCTACCAGTGGGGTTTGGGGAGATCGATCGTTGGCGGAGGGCTCAGTGTCCCCATCGCGTCTATCCGGCCGACGATATTGCCGCACGGGCTGTAGACCAGCCCGGACCCAATTGCGGGGCCGCGCAGGCCAACGGGGCCGGTGCCGGTCAGGCTGCTGATGTTGCCCAGACAGTCGCGTTGACCAATGATCTGTCCCATGAGATCCCTCACGGGCGAAGAGTAGGGCGGCGGGCGTAGCAGGTAATCGTTGTCCTCTAGCCAAGACATAGCTGATTCCTCCTCTGTACTGATTAGACTTCTGTGGCTACGTGTAGGCCAATGATACTTCACACGCAGAGGAATGGCTTGACGGCGAGGGTCGATTGCGGGCCCAAGGAACTGACGGAACCATGACATTGGACTCCTTGCCGATCCCGCTGGGAGGCAGTATAGCTCCGATCGGCGGACGTCTCAGCTCTTCTGGCTTCCTTCATCCCTGGCATACGGACAGAGTCGCGCTCCAACCAACTTCGCGGGACAGGGCGCGACGCCAAGCTGCCCGCAAGTCGCTTGATCTGTCGGTAGTGAAGACGGACCACGAGGATGCGCTCGTGAGAGACTGGTGAGGAAAAGCGGGCTACGAGCTGGTGCCGACGTGAGGCACCGCGGGCCGCAGATCCCTCATGGCTGGCCGAAGACCCTATCCATCGCCTCCGGGGCCCACTTCCGCACCATCTCCGGCGTAATGGCGTTGGCCTTGGCCAGTTCGCCATAGAGGCGGCCGCTCTCCTTGATCTGGCGGACCTGGGTCTCGGGATCGACGTCGATCAGGCCGAAGCGTGCCGAATAGCCCTCGGCCCACTCGAAGTTGTCCACCAGGGACCAGAAGTACCACCCCTTGACGGGGACGCCTTCTTCGATGGCTCGGTGGGTTGCGGCCGCGTGAGTGAGTATGAAGCGCGGGCGCTGTTCGTCGGTGTTGTCGGGGACGCCTACCTCGGTGACGTAGATGGGTTTACGATAGGTGCTGAGTCTCTTGAGAAGACGGTAGATCCCCTCTGGGTAGACCTCACCCCAACCCTCCATGCTGAACTCGCCTTCGCGGCTCGAGAAGCGACGGGCGAAGAGCGAACCGGGATCGGTGAGGTCGAATGCGATCATGTCTCTGCTGTAGTAGTTCAGCCCGATGAAGTCCAGGGAGTCCATGGCCTCAGGGACCAGCTCCCAGGCGCCGTAGAGTGGGGGTATGCGCCCTGTGGTGAGAGCAGTGAGCTCAGCACCGTTGAAGAGATGGTCCAGCCAGCGGGCGGCGAGCCCGTCGGCCTTCGATTGGGGATTGGCCGGGTCGAAGACGCGCATGTGCTTGGCGATGCTCACCTGAGCCTTAGGACTCAGGTGGTGTATCGTGCGGTAGGCCAGCCCGTGGGCGCGCACCATGTTACGGAACACCTTGATGGCGCGCGGCAGGCTCTTGGCGCCCGGTGGACACACGATGTCGAAGTAGCTCTGGGCTACGTAGACCATCGGCTCGTTGATGGTGCACCACAGATGGCACAGGTCTCCTAGCTCCGCTACGACCTTCTCGGTGTAGCGACCAAAGAGCCCCACGATCTCGGGGTTCTCCCACCCACCCTTATCGGCGAGCCACAAAGGGGTGGTGAAGTGGTGTAGTGTGACCATCGGATCTATGCCGCGGTCGTGGAGTGCGAGGAGCATGGCGCGGTATCGGGCTAAGGCGTTCTCGTCCCACTCTCCCTGCCGAGGCTCGATGCGACTCCATTCCACGGAGAGGCGCAGGGCGTTGTTGCCCAGCTCGGCGGCACGGTCGAAATCCTCCTCTGCGCGCTGCCACCAGTCGGCGGCCATTCCAGATGTGGTGCCGTCGCTGATCTTGCCGGGGATCTGCTCCCAGGCCCACCAGTCGTTGTTGCTGTTGCCACCCTCTACCTGGTGGGAGGCAGTGGCGGTGCCCCAGAGGAAGCCTTCTGGGAAGCGGAGTGCCGAGCCGTCGTGAGTCATGTTGCCTTCTCCTACGGATAGATCCTACCCAACGTGCGCGGGAAGGGGATGGTTTGACGAATGTGCTTGAGGCCACAGACCCAGGAGACGGTTCGCTCGACACCCAAGCCGAACCCGGAGTGGGGCACGGTGCCGTAGCGCCTCAGGTCGAGGTACCACTCGAATGCCTCGCGGGGCAGGTCGTGCTCGACGATGCGGCGTTCCAGCAACTCCAAGCTGGCGGTACGCTGCCCCCCACCGATGATCTCGCCGTATCCCTCAGGTGCCAGCAGATCCACCGACAGGGTCACTTCGGGACGCTCGGGGTCCTCTTCCATGTAGAAGGCCTTGCATTTGGTGGGATAGCGATGTACGAACACAGGCTTGTCGAAGGCTTCGGCTATGGCGGTTTCGTGGGGAGAACCGAAGTCGTCGCCCCACTCGATGACCTCACCCGCGGACCGGGCGATCTCGATGGCCTCGTCATAGCTGATGCGTGGGAAGGGCGGGACGATCTTCTCCAGGAGAGCCGTGTCGCGCTCCAAGATCTCCAACTCAGGGCGGCGTTCGCTCAGGGCAGTGCGCATGACGTAGCTGACCATCTCTTCTTCCACACGCATGCACTCTTCCAGGTCAGCGTAGGCCATCTCCGGCTCGACCATCCAGAACTCGGTGAGGTGGCGCCGGGTCTTGGATTTCTCCGCGCGGAAGGTGGGGCCGAAACAGTAGACCTTGCCGAAGGCCATGATGTCGGCCTCGTTGTAGAGCTGGCCGCTCTGGGCCAGGTACGCGCTCTCGCCGAAGTAGTCGGTCTCGAATAGCGTGGTGGTGCCCTCGCAGGCGGCCGGCGTCAGAATCGGTGTGTCGACCAGGAGGAAGCCGTTGTCGTCGAGCCAGTTGCGAATGGCGCGGATCACCGTGGCGCGTACGCGCATGATGGCCCATTGCTTGGTGGAGCGGAGCCAAAGGTGCCGGTGATTCATGAGAAAATCGGTGCCGTGCTCCTTGGGCGTGATGGGGAACTCCCCGGCTACCTGCAAGACCGAAATGCCCGTAACGGAGAGTTCGAACCCCCCAGGGGCGCGCTTCTCTTCCCGCACGGTTCCGGTAACGATGAGGGACGATTCCTGTGTGACGGTGGTGGCGGCCTCAAAGACGTCGGGTGGGACCTCTTTCTGGAAGACTACGCACTGGATGATGCCGGTACCGTCACGGACTCGGAGGAACTGGAGCCTCCCTTTGTCAGTCTTGCTGTAGAGCCAGCCGTGCAGAGTGACTTCCTCGCCGACGTGCTGAGCGATGTCCTGAATGCGGGCGTCTGTGGCCACTGCGACACCTCCCTGGTGTGATGAGGGGATTCTATATGGAACGGCGCTGGCAGTCAAGCGGGGGTGGCTCGCGCAGAGGCGCGGAGGCGCAGAGGGGAGGAAGAGGAAGGGAGTTCGCGCAGAGGCGCAGAGGTGCAGAGGGGAGAGAGGGGAAGGGAGTTCGCGCGGAGGCGCAGAGGGGAGGAGGCGCAGAGGGGAGGAAGAGGAAGGGAGTTCGCGCAGAGGCGCGGAGGCGCAGGGGGGAGAAAGCGGAAGGGAGTTCGCGCGGAGGCGCAGAGGGACAGAGGGGAGCATGAACTCGCGCAGAGGCGCAGAGACGCGGAGGTGCAGAGGGGACGAGGGGGAACGGGGATCGCGCAGAGGCGCGGAGGCGCAGAGGGGAGGAGGGGTAACGGGGATCGCGCGGAGGCGCAGAGGGACGGAGGGGAGGAAGGGGAATGGGGATCGGGCAGAGGTGCGGAGGCGCAGAGGGACAGAGGGGAGCATGAACTCGCGCAGAGGCGCGGAGGCGCAGAGGGGAGGAGGGGGAACGGGGATCGCGCAGAGGCGCAGGGGCGCAGAGGGACGGAGGGGAGGAAGGGGAAGAGAGATCGCGCGGAGGCGCAGAGGGACAGAGGGGAGCATGAACTCGCGCAGAGGCGCAGAGACGCGGAGGTGCAGAGGGGACGAGGGGGCTAGGCACCGGATGGCCGGGCCGGGCTGTCTACTCTCGCCTTGGGAGCAGGCGCAGAAGCTTGCCGGGGAGCTTATCCTCGGGCAAGGCCGCCCGGGCTAGCTGCATGTCGTCCGCCTCGAAGGTGCGCAGGAGGACGAGTGCGAGCACGTAGGCCGCCAGCCCGAGGATGCACGCGGGAGCTAAGCCGATCAATCGGCGTAGGGCGAGCGTCACCACCGCCATGAGGGTGGCGGATGCGACGGGGCGCCAGCAGAGTTCGAGCCACGGGACGGGCGCCAGGTGCTTGCGAACACCGTAGTAGAAGGGGATCAACAACGCTAGCTCGGATAGCACCGCGACGATGGCCGCTGCCCGATAGCCGTAGATCGGGATGAAGATCCAGTTTGCGATTACGTTGAATCCCAGCCCTATCGCGAAGGCTCGGGTCAGAAAGCGTTGCTGATCCAGAGCGATGAGGACGTATTGTGTCACACTGTTGATGAAGCCAAAGGGCATGTACCAGATGAGCAACTGTAGAGTGATCATGGAGACCGGCAGGTACTCGCTCCCGGCCAGGATGATGATGAGATATCGTGCTGTGAGTGTCGTTAGCAGCGCGACAGGTAGGGCGAAGATCAGTAGGAGCTTCACGGAGAGCTTGTAGGCTCGAAGGAGCGAGTCCTTCGCAGTGTTGGCGTAGCGGGACATGAGGGGAAAGATGGCCATGGTGAAGGACGCGGGAATGATGTTCAGAGCGTCGATGTACTTGTAGGCTGCGCTGTAGAGCCCGACCATGGTGTCGCCGAGCATGGCCCCCAGGAACATCACATCGACCTTGAAGAACAGTGTGGCCATGAGGTGATTGATCATCAGCGGATAAGAGATGCCGAGGAGCCTCTTCTGGAAGCCCCAGTCGATCTCCAGGCGTGGGCGGAAGAAGTGTCGGACGAAGAGACGGATGAGTATGCCGGCGGTGATGACATTCACGATGATGGATACGCCGGCCAGCCCGACGAAGCCCAGGCCGGCGACAAGCGCGAGGGTACCCAGACCGACCCTCAGCAGAGTGGTGACGGTAGTGATGGCAGCGGGGTATTCCATCTTCTCGTTGGCGTTGAAGATCGCGCTGAGGCCTGCCGATAGCCCGCTGGGAACCAGGCCGATGGCCAGCAGGATGATGGCCCAGGTTGTGTCGGCAGGAAGTGAGAACACCTGGCGCCAACCCACGATGAAGATGAACAGGCAAGGTGCCGCGACAGCGCTCAGAAGGAGTCTCAGGATGGTAGTATTGGACAGATAGCGATTGGCCTGTGACCGGTCCTTGCCGACTTCGCGAGTAACCAGGGTGTTCAGTCCGAAGTTAGTGAGTATCTCGAGCCAGCTAACCACCAACACGGCGAAGTAGTAGCGCCCCGCGTTCTGGGGGGCCAGGATGCGCAGCATGAGCATCGCGAAGGCCATGTCGATGGCTTTGTTGACGAGCTGTAGCAATGTGGGAGCCAGAGTGTTCTTGGCTACTCTCTGAGCTACACCACCGTCCGGGTCTTCTCGATAGAAGCGCCTCCACATGAGGTAGGCCATCGCCAGGAGGATTACCGTTGCGGCCATGAAGCTGATGTATAGCCCAAGCTTGAAGGACATGGGCGAGTAGACGAACCTCACCGTGTGAGTGCCGGACTCCAGCAGAAGAGCGCGGAAGTTGCCGTCCACGCGGTAGATGGGTAGCTCCTCTTCCGTCTCGTCGGGTAGCTGACGATAGGCCTTCCAGCCCGTGAAGTAGCTATCCCCCAGGATCAGGACGCCCGCGCGGTCTGCTGCTATCCTGATTCGCACCTGGTTGGGCGTGTACTCGATGACCTCCGCCGGAGTGAGGTCTTTGCCGACCGGAGTGGAGACCAGATTGGCAACGAGCGGATCGCCGGTCGACACCTGCCCTTCGAGTGAGCCGGTCTCGAGGATGGCCGTGTACCGGGGATCGAAAGTCGGTAGAGTTCGAGCCAGCTCGTCCGATCCGGCGACCAGGGTGGCAGAGTGGACCATGAAAGCCCGGGGCAACACCTCTTCGTTGCGGTAGACGCGCAGCTCGTCGTCGTAGACCAGCGTGTACTTCGTACTCCGGATTTCCCGGCTCGTGATGACGTACTTCACGTTGAGCAGATCCAGGAGCGGCGACTGGAGTGACTCCCGCTGTTTGATGGGAGCGATACGGTTGAACTGCAGCTCGTCTTGCGGTTCTATGGCGCGCATGTACTCGACGTATTGCCTGGGTATGATGGAGTCGTATCCTCGCGCGTCCTGTATGTCCCAGTACGAGAAGGTGTTGGCGTTGAAGGGCTTCTGTCTCCCCTTGACGAAGGTGGTGACCCGGTAGAGTTCGGGATCGCGCTTCAGGTATTCGACTACCGGGGGAGTGAACTCGAGCAGACCGGGATCTACGGCAGGGTTGAATCCCCGCCCGAAGACGAAGAGATCACCGACCAGCGCGATCACAGTCACCACCTGCCAGAGAGCCACCGAACGGAGTCTTCCGGGCAGCCGCAAACGGGTCTGGCTGAGGAGAAGGGCGAGACCGGCCAGCACCAGATTGGCGGCCAGCAAGAACAGGTTCCTGAACTGGTAGGCGTAGAACACGCGCCCGTCGGCGAAGGCCTCGGGGGCCTTGGCCAGATCGAGCATCAGGCGCTCGGCCAGCGGGATGATGCGGTCTGGTACCAGGAGTGAGATGCCGAGGCCGAGACCCAGCAGGAGGCCGGCGGTCAGGCTGGCGCCACCGATCCACTTGGGGGTCCCGTGAGGTGCATTGCCGCGGAGTCTCTCCTTCCATTCGCGGAGGATCGCGTCCGCACCTATGCTGGCGATGATCGCCATGCTGACAGTATAGGGGAAGACCCAGCGGAAGGGCGAGTGAAGCTGGTCGATCCCGGGCAACCAGAAGATGATGGCGTACAGGGGCGTGCCGAACATGAAGAGCAGCGACAGGATAGCAAGCGCTGTGAAGCAGACGGTGTAGCGATTGCGGTCCTTGAGCAGAGCGATGAGGGCAAGGAGGATCGGGAGAATGCCCAGGTAGCTGGCCCCCTCAACGTAGTTCTTCATCCCCCAGTAGATCGTGTCGATGGGCTGTCCGAGAGCGTCGAGCGTGACCGGCACAGTGGTTCTGGTCAGGGGGTCCCAGTAGCTGTGATGCGTGGGATTGCCGAAGAAGTCGGGCACGAAGAAGGCGATGATGCGACGCCAGGGGTACGCCCAGTCGAGGATCTGCCGGAAGGATGCGGACCCGGCGCGAAAGTTGTGCTGCACGAGCTCGAGGAGCGGAATGAGCTGCACTGCTCCCAATGCGAGACCTACGATGACCATGGCCAGAAGACAGAGAGCCACGCGAATGAGGGGGGTCCGGCGACGTTGCTTCCACCAGAAGGAGACCAGGCGAGCCAGGGCGTAGAAGGCCATCACCATGAGATTGTAGTAGTAGAACTCCGCGTGACCGGCCAGGCACTGCATCCCCAGACCGAAAGCTCCCAACAGGAGCCCGGGGATGAAGTCCACGGCTGTGCTGCGACCGGACTCGGCTCGTCGCACGATCAGTTCGATGGCCGTCAGCAGCAGTGGCAGCCAGGCAGCAGCGGCAATGACCATGGTGAAGACGACGCGGATGACCAGGAACCCGCTCAGCGCGAAGATGATACCTCCGAGGAAGCTTCCGAATCGGCCAACTCGGATGGTGCGCAGGTAGACGTACATAAACACGCCGGCAAGCCAAAGCTGGAGCAGCGTGAAGACGCCGTAGGCGCGGGCCAGCGGTAGGATGTAGAAGACCAGGCTCAGGGGATACATGGCTGAATGCTGACCGGCGGCCAGGAAGGGGGCTCCCGCCAGGATGTTGGGGTTCCACAACGGGATGCTACGGCTGCCAATGGACTGGGCGGTGAAGCGCTTCCAGACGTAGTTTTCCAGGATCAGATCGCTCAACAGATCGTTGTGAGGCACGCCGACGCCAAGATCGGTGGCGAAGGTCTTCCAGGGCTGCCAGGCGAAGAGATTGTCAGCCGGCAGCAAGGTCCGCCCCCCGATCACGACGGGGAAGAAGAAGGCAGCGAGCAACAGGAGCAAGCCTATGCAAAGCAGTAGATCGCGGCGAAGTCCGGCACGATTCAAATGGTGTCTCCCCCAGAGGTGATCACGGCACGCTTGCTGGGATTATACTTTGGTGTCGTTCGGTTGACAAGTAGCCCCGAAGGCATTATACTAGTAGTGAAAGGAAGTGTCATCATGAATGGGCTTGGTGATGCGAACCGAATACGGTCGATGGCGGAGCACTGGGGCGAATACTGCCTAGGTGCTCTTTTCTGTGTGCCCGTGTCTGGAAGGTTCCTCACCGGATCAAGTTGAATCGGATGAGCAACGATGGCGTTCGAATGGAGGCGTGGAATGGACTCAGCGATGATCGGCAAGATCCAGAAGGCCAAGCGCTACGCTCAAGAGAAGGACAGGGTTGTGTTCGAGCGGTTCGAAGTGACGATCAGGGGCGACCACGGTGTCTATGCGGTCACATATGATCAGGGGAAGTGGAGCTGCCAGTGCCATTTCTTCTCTGGGCATGGGGTGTGCAGCCATACGATGGCGATGGAACGGGTCTTGCGGGATATGCTGATTCCCGAGAGGGGAGGGCTTGAGGAGCCTACCCCGCAGGTGGCGGAGGTGGCACAGGCGTAGAGGGTTGACGCCGCCGGTAGATCGAGGATCGATCAGACGAGAACGATGGGCCTGTCCAGGGGCGTGGATGGGTGTCGCCCCTGGGTGGGCTCGTTCTAGGTGTCGAAAGAGTGCCGGGCTTGATCGCCTTTGGAAGAACAGCGACCGGGAGGGTCGCGGTGATCGTCGGCAAGCCCGAAGACTGGAGGATGACGGTGCGGAGAATCACAGTAGTTGGCGTGGGCTACGTCGGTCTTGTTACCGGGACCTGTTTCGCGGACCTGGGTAACATGGTCACGTGCGTGGACGTCGACGAGGAGAAGGTTGAAAGGCTCAAGCGGGGAGGCATCCCCATCTATGAGCCGGGGCTCGAGGAGATGGTGCGTCGCAATGCGCAGGCTGGGCGGCTCGACTTCACAACCTCCTACGAGGAGGGGGTGGAGGGCGCAGAGTTCGTCTTCATCGCCGTGGACACGCCCTCTGGGGCGGATGGAGAGGCAGACCTGCACGCGGTCCGATCGGCGGCTCGGGGTATAGCGGAAGTGATGGGGCATCCCATCATCATCGTGAACAAGAGCACGGTTCCCATCGGCACCGGCGATCTGGTCACCGATATCGTTCTCAAGCATCGAAAGCAGGATGTCCCGTTCTCGGTGGTGTCGAACCCGGAGTTCCTGCGGGAGGGAGTGGCCATCAATGACTTCCTGAACCCTGACCGGGTCGTGCTGGGCTCTGAGGACAGCGAGGCTGCCGAGAAGGTGGCGCATCTGTATCTCTCCCTGCGCACCAGGATAATCGTGACGGATCTGCGTACGGCCGAGATGATCAAGTATGCGTCCAACGCCTTCTTGGCGAGCCGGATATCGTTCATCAACGAGATCGCATCGATCTGCGAACAGTTGGGTGCCGATGTCAAGGAGGTGGCTGCAGGGATGGGCTACGACAGGCGGATCGGTCATGCCTTCCTTGAGGCGGGTGTCGGCTATGGCGGTAGTTGTTTCCCCAAAGATGTCAAGGCGTTGGCCCACATGGCCGTCATCCACGGGTGCCATCCTCAGCTTCTGCGCGCCGTGATGGAGATCAATCGGGACCAGCGACGCCGTGTCGTGCAGACGCTACGGCAACTGCTTGGTGGATTGGAGGAGCGGGTGATCGGTGTGCTGGGTCTGGCATTCAAGCCCAACACGGATGACATGCGCGATTCGCCTGCCGTCGAGATCATTCATCTGCTGCAGAATGAGGGGGCAGTGATAAAGGCGTACGATCCGGCGGCAATGGAGAACGCGCGTAGTATGCTGTCAGAAGCAACACTGTGCTCCGATGCCTATGAGGTCGCCGAGGCCAGCGACGCGCTGGTTCTGGTGACGGATTGGAACGAGTTCAAGCATCTCGATCTGACCCGTATCAAGGGCAGCATGAGGCGGCCTGTGGTTGTCGATGGCCGGAACATCTGGGATCCGCCCACTATGGAGGCGTTGGGTTTCACCTACCGCGGGGTAGGGCGGGGCTATCAGGGGGAGGCATGAGTGGTCTCAGTGTCGGGGTGGATATCATCGAGATCGCGCGCGTGAGGACCGCCGTGGAACGGTGGGGTGCGCGCTTTCTGGAGCGCATCTATACCCCCTCGGAGATCGCGCATTGTCGTGGGCGCGTACCTGAGCTGGCAGTGCGCTTCGCGGCGAAGGAAGCAGTGTCGAAAGCCCTGGGTACGGGGATCTTCGGGCTGACTTGGGTCGAGATCGAGGTACAGGTTGATCGCCGCGGCAAACCACTGATCAGGTTGCACGGGCGAGCCGAAGACCGGGCGGAGGTCCTGGGCTTGAGCAGTTTTGAGGTGTCCTTGTCGCATTCGAACGAGAATGCAGTGGCGTTCGTGGTCGCGATGTAGTGTCGCCGATTGTGAGGAGCCCCCAAATGCCCGGCACTTGCCAAAGTGCCGGGCCGATGATGATGCCCTTGGGCTGACCCGCGTCCCTCGACGAGGTCGGGATGCTTGCCTATTCCCCCCAGTCCCTTTCGCGCTGCGGTGGGGAGGCGCGTTTGCTGAGAATGCTACGGTGAGCCGCGCAGGGTGCGGCTAGTTGTGTCTGGGGCCGAAGAGATCCTCGAAGTGCTTCTCGTCAGCCTCGGGGGCGCGCCTGCCAGTGGTGATGGCCTTGTAGAAGTCCTCGTCGTACCTGCGCGTGCGAAGGACGATGGGCATCGGAACTGCGTGGCCGGTGATAAGCATCTCCTCGCGCGTGCTCAGGCTGTTGAGGGCGTTCTTCAGGAAGGTTCGGTTCGCTACCCCGGTGAGCGCGGCTTCGATGTCACGCTCTTCGGTGAGCTTGCCGGTGATGCGGGTGCCGAGTTGGGATAGGACCTCGCCGTCAATGCCGCCGGGTCGCTGGTCAACGACCATCAGGATCACGTGGTACTTGCGTAGCTCTCGAGCGATGGTGCCGAAGATGGTCTGGCGAGATACTCTGGGGTTGAGGAACTTGTGCGCTTCCTCGATAGTGATGACCAGAGAACGAGGTCTGTCCGCTGGAGATTGCGTCTGCTCGTAGCGCTCCGCCTTCTGACGGTAGAGCTGACGCACGCGCCGAGTAACGACGTTGGCCACCAGAATATGATCGAGCGTTGAGTCGTGGTTTCCGAAGTGAAGGATCACGTGATGTCCCCTCTCCAGAGCGGCGACCATTTCGTCGATCATCGAGAAGGACGTCTGTTTGACCACGTAGGGCCGGCGCGCGATCCTCTTCAGGTTGCGCTGAAGCGCTCCCATGGTGGCCGGATGTGCGCCTCCGCTCTCACAGAAGCCACCTAGCTCCTCTGGACTCATGTCGAGAAGCTTTTGCAGCCATCGCTCCCTGTAATGGTCTTGAAGCAGGCCGATAGTGGGCTCCGCGGTGGCGCGCAGGTTCAGTTCCTCGGCCAGCAGCAGTATGTCCTCGGGCTCCAACTGGTTGAGGCCGAGCTTCAGCGTGGCATCGGCGTTACGCCCCGGGCGAACGGCAGCGGCTTCGTCCAGCGAGTAGATCAGTACCTGCGAGCCGAATAGATGTCGCAGCCCCTTGATCCAGTGTCCATCCTCGGACTGCTTTCCGAAGGCGTACTCATCATGCATGTCGAAGATGAGATTGACCGCCAAGCCGGACTTGACAATGCCGCAGAGCAGCATGCGCACCAGGAAGCTCTTGCCGGTGCCGGACTGGCCGAAGATGCCGTTCGAGCGTTCCACGAGGCGCTCAAGATCGAGACAGACCGGTGTTTCCATTGTCAGAGGTGTGCCAACGGCGAAGTGAGAGGCGTCTTCGCGCCCGAAGACCGCGTGGAAGTCCATCTCCGATGCTTCGGACAGAACTGAGAAGTGCATGGGGATCGTGCGAACCGTCTCTGGCGGGGTCAGATCCTCGACGAAGGTCCCCTGATCGTGCCGGGCCATCATGAGCATGGGCCTGATCTGTACAGTGGCGTAGGCAGTGACTCCGGAGAGGACGCCTGCTACGAATGGAGAGATACTCTGAGGCGGATCGGCGACGAGACCGGCGCTGGTGGAGTGCAGGCCGATATCTGAGATCATGCTGAAGTAGGTGTTATGCTGACCCTCCAGTGTGACGAAGTCGCCAATCCGTAGATCCTCGGTGGAGAATCCTGGGTCGAGACGCACCGTCAGGCCGGTGTTGTAAGCTCCGTCAACCACTACTCCCATACGTTTCCGCGACATGGATCAGCTCCTGGGCTCGATGGCGTACAAGACCGTCATCAAGCGCTCATGGTCATTCCTCAGCAGGCGCGCAAGCTCTCTGGCAGCCTCTCTCAGCCAAGTGCGGTCTTCACCTCTGGCCTGGTATGCCTCTCGCAGGCTGGCGATAATGAGCTGCTCCGGCGCCACGGGATCGCTTCCCTGGAGCAGCAGTCTGAGATAGTAGGCGTTCTCGGTGAACTCCGTCACCGTTTCCGGTGTGCAGGCGCGCACGGTGTAGTGCAGAGGCGGCGGCGCCGGGGGCAGTGATTGGCGGACTCCCTGACCGGTGCTCCAGCCTACCAAGAGCGCACGAAACTCGGTGCGCAGGGTGTGAGATAGCTCGGGATGATGACGATACACGTCCTGGTCCGAGGACGTGTCTGTGCTTCGGCGAAGTGGAAGTCGAGAGGGATCGATTCCTCCGGTGGAGGTTTGGCTCACGATTCCGTAGATGGTGAGCTCCTCGTGGGCAGCGACTTCCACGAGCGTACCCAGCGCCGGAGGCCGGTTCAGAGTGTAACTCTGGGCCACCAGTGCGGTTGACTCCGTCGCGATGATCTCACCAATCCTCATACTCCTCGCCTCCTCTTGCTGTTGTCCTTGGCCGAGCGTACGTACGGGATGCCCCGGCGCGCGAGGGCCTGCCGGACGAGTTCCTCTACGAGGCGACGGTCGGAGGTGCTGATGACCGCCTGCTCGTGAGCCTCTTGCAGGGCGGGAGGGTACGCGGGCACATCGCTGCTGCGGCGGCATTGATCGTAGATCGTGGTGTGCACCAAATCGAGCATCGTCGGGTGTGAGCTGACCCAACGCGGCACCTCGACTCGAGCGATCTCGCCCCCCACGTTCAGGTAGAAGAAGTCGATTCTGTTCTCTTGAGAGGTTCCGCTGTCGTAGAGCTGCAGAATCTGCGAGGTGCTGGCGAAGACATCGGTGCGATCCCCTGGCCGGAGATCGTCGAACAGGAGCCGATCGTACGATCGGCCGAGCCAGGAGCAGAGTGGCTTTTCGTCAGGTGGCAAGGAGCATGACCGGCAACTGACCGGGTTGTCCTGGCAGAGCTGGAACCGGAGAGCGTTGCATACGTCCTTCCCTCCGGGGAAGCTGATGTAGCTCGCGAGCGGCAGCTCTGAGCGCCTCAGGGCCGTCAGGCAGGCGCGGAAGCGTGACAGGAAATGCTGCTGCACCTCGCGCGATTCATTCTGCAGGCTCCAGAGGATCAGCGACCCGTCGCGCAGAGCGACGGCCGGGCGCGGGACAGACCCCGCGCACTCGATGAGGTGCTCCAGCTCTGCGATGCTCATGGCTGTGGCTAGTCGATTTCCCTCGATTGGGATGTCTCTCTGGCCAGGCGCGATGTAGAGATCCTTGTCCTCGAAGTATAGTTGGGCATGGGAGTCGAGCTCCGCCGCTGGCTGGGAGCCGTAGGCCAGTATGGCGTGACCGGTGTTGATGACATAGAAGCGCAGAGGACTGTGACGATCGGGCGGGATCGACGACCCATCCGTGGCGACGACACTGAAGGACTCGTGAGGAGGGGAGGGGGCGAAAGCCTCGGCCAAGGAATTGAGCGGTACCGCTGCCAGCCATGGGAACGCACAAGTGCGGGACTGGAGCCTCTTGGCGAGGGCGGCAGGGTCAGTGCGACGTAGCAGCTCCCTGGCGGAGACAAGGTAGCTATCTCGTTCCCTGTGTTGGTGCGTCCTCGCCATACGTTCGATCTGTTCGACGACGGAACCCGGCTTGAACACCGAAACCTTCCTTACGGTGATTCTATCGCAGGATGCGTTCGTCCCCCACACGGCGCGTGATTCGTTGTTCGTCCATGTGCTCCAGCAGGGCGAGGGCGTACTTGCGGCTGGTTCCAAACATGTCTCTCACCCCCGCCACGGTGATTGGGCTGCCTGCTTCCAGATGCTCGATGACCCTGGCAACCATCTGGTCGTAGGTCTGGCGGTCGAACAGAACGGAGCCGGTCAGTTTGACCAATCGTCCCTGCTCGATGAGAGCAGAAAGCACTTCCCGACCGACGATCTCCTCTGCCTGGGCGACTGACGGCGGGGTGTAGGGCTGCTTCCTGATGGCGCCCGACAGGAGATCGATGCGGCGTTGTTGATCTGCTCCGAAAGCGACCTCGTGGCCTGGCAGATGCACGAGGGTCTGTGTCTGTGATATCCTGTCCTCCCGAAGGGCTTGCGCGATTACCTCGTTGAAGAGCCTGGTGTCGAGACGAAGCTTGCTCTTCAGCTCTTCCCGGGCCATCCCTTGCCGTAGCGGCTGCCGACGGTGATAGTCCTCCAGCAGGCTGACCAGTCTGCGCATCAGCTTCTGCCAGCCCATGACGGAGGCCACCAACGTGTTGGCATCCAGCGGGGCATCCTGCGCGGGGGGGGACTCAGCCAAGAACGAAAGCCCCCGAGAGTCGGCCAGTTGCATCAAGGTGGACTCGATGTCGTCGCGTGTGAGCGAGGAGTGCTTCTCGAGCTGCCTCACGGTCAGGGGAGAAGAAGCGTCCAACACCTGAAGGATGATCTGTGATGGGTCGCCCTTGGCCATCACTTCGAGTCTCCGGATTGCCTCGGGTCGGAAGCGGCGATACCTTCGCGGTGGATGCGCGGACACGACGGTACCTCCGCCGAGGGTCATGCTGGGTGATGGTCGACGGATGATGAAGCGGTCGCCACTCGCCAGCGCTGCAGCCTGATCCAGTCTGATCTGCACCCAGCCCGTCTGGCCCGGTGCCAGCTCCTTCTGATCCAGGATCCGCAGTCTGGCCGGAACTTGCGCGGCGCCGCTGAAGAAATCGACGGCGGCGTCGTGCGGCAGCGGCTTGGGTGCGCGCTCCAGGAGTCGGAGTCGCGCGTCCAGTAGGACCGTGCCACTCAGTGTGCCTGGCAGACAGACCACCTGCCCGCGCCGAAGGTCGTCTACGCTGAGTCCCACGAGGTTGATTGCCAGGCGGCTACCGGGTGTCGCTCTATCGGTCTTGCGTCGATGTGTCTGCAATCCCCGTATGCGCGAGCGGAGTCCAACAGGCTGTATCTCGACCTCCTGCCCGATCTCAAGGCAGCCATCCAGGAGAGTCCCGGTGACAACTGTGCCGAACCCCGAGATGGTGAAGGCTCGGTCGATGGGGAGACGAGGCCGACCCAGATCCGGCCGGGAACGTGCCTGAGCCAGTAGCTGGTCGATTTCGGCGAGCAAGTCGGGGATCCCCGTGCCGGTGACGGTCGATACGGCGATCGTTGTCGCGCCCGCCAGTGAGGTCTTTGCCAGCTCCGACGCCAGATCCTCCCTGACCAACTCCAGCCACTCGGGATCTCCAACCAGGTCCATCTTGGTGAGTGCAACGATGCCACTGCTAACGCCGAGAAGATCCAGGATATCCAGATGCTCGCGGGTCTGGAGCATGACTCCTTCGTCGGCCGCCACCACGAGAAGGGCAACGTCGATACCTCCGACGCCGGCCAGCATGTTCTTGATGAAGTCCTCGTGGCCCGGAACGTCGATGATGCTGGCTTCGCGCCCACCGGGCGTTGTGAGCCAGGCGAAGCCCAGATCGATGGTCATCTCCCGTTCCTTCTCTTCCTTGAGCCGGTCGGGGTCAATGCCTGTGAGGGCCTTCACCAGCGTGGACTTGCCGTGGTCGACATGGCCAGCAGTCCCGATTACTTGCACGCTCAGTCCTTCTCCGGTCAGTCGCCAGTCTCGGTGTCGGTGGGTGCCTCTGCCGGCGTTCTCGGCGCCTCCAGAACGGGTCGGCCCATCAAGTCATCGACCGTGTCGCTGAAGGCTCGGGCTCCTTTCTGCACCGTCTCCCAGATTTGGGAGATCTCGACGCCGATCTGGCGCAGACGCTCTTCGATTGCTTCCGCGAGCCGGTCGATGGCCTGCCGGTCATCTTGTATCAACCCGGCCAGTTCGTCTATCCTCGCCGTCTGGTCGAGATCCAGTTTGGTCTGTTTCTCCAGACGGAATTGCCAGAGCTCGAGATGCTGATTCCAGCGCCGCTCGTTCTCCCCCTGCCATTGACGCAACTCGCGCCGCTGTTGCTCTTCGGCGATGGCCTGCAGTTGCTTTATCTGGTCCTGGTCGTAGCGGAGTTGCTTGGTCAACTCTCGCAATCCCTGCGACTGCTTCCGGCTCTTGGCGTACTGCTCGGCGAAACGGCCCATCTGGTCAGACCAGGCCCCCATCTCGAGGGTAAGGTTCTCCATCTTCCGGGCCCATTCGGCGATCTGCTTCTGACGCAGGATCTCCGTCTGGCGCTCTTCTTCCTTGCGCTTGTCCCTGTCTCTTTCGATCTCAGTCCTGAAGGCCTGCAGATCGGCCATCAGCTTCGTGCCCCTGTCTCCCCACTGTTCCAGGAGTGTGAGGCGAGTCTTGTACTGACCCTGATCCTCGCGCAGCTCTTCCTGGCCCGAGAGAAGCTTGGCGATCTCTTCCCTGCTGCGCTGGTGTTGCGTGTGGAGCAGGGTTGCTCGTTCCGCCTGTTCGCTGACCTGCGTGGCAAGTCCCTCCAGTGCCTCATGTTGCTTAAGGATCGCCTCGTGAAGGCGGCGATCCTCGGCGTTGGCGGACTCGATCTGCGCGTCGTAGCGCCGAAGGTCATCCACGTCTTGAGCCAACTGAGTGGACGTGGTGATGGCATCGCTTTCCACTTGGCGCACTTTCTCGTCCTGAGCTTCGCTTCTCTGCTGCTCCTGGCGCAAGTCCTGGGCAAGGGCCAGTATCTCGTTCTTGCTCTGCTGGAGCCCTTCCTCCAACAGAGCTATTCGCTGAACGTCCGCGTGACTGGTGCCGACTCGCTCCTGTAGATCTCGCATGCGACCGGCCTGATCCTCAATGAGGACGGACTGCTCGAGAACCAGGTCGCGCAACTGTGCTATCATGTCCTTCTGCCGACGCAGTTCCTCATCCATCCAGGCAAGGCTCGGCTGCGATGTGGTAGACGTCATGGGTATCACCTCTCACCATCAAGGATTCGAAACGGTGGCTCCGGCGCTCCCTCGCTCCGTAGCGCGCCGTCCACCGTGGGCGGGTTCGACCTCTATGTTTCATATCCCGGTCTCATCCCCATGTGGGGATCGCGGATCTGATCCAAGACCCGCCACAGGCGGCTTCAGACCCTGGCGCGTGATTCCTTCACCGTGCACCCTCGATGTGTCTGGGATTCGCTCGGGTCAACTCGCGGCGATGACCCGTGGGGAGTGCGCTGTGGCCCTCGATCATCCGTCCAGTCGGCTTGTCCACCGATCAGTCAGGCTATCGATTCAACGCCCGGGCACAGCTCCACCGACACTCTAACTCTCCGAGCGGGTGGTTCCTCCGACACGTGAGAACCGCGGCAGAAGGCCTGCCGGATGGTGGATAGCTCTGCTCCCGTCCCATGAGCCGACGAGTGGCCTGTCAGAACGATACGACTCGGAGCCGCGTGGTGATTATAGCGCCAATGCAGGGGGATGGCAAACGCCCCCTTGCCTGGAGAGGGGCGCGAGGAGCGCGCGCACGAGCAGGAGATACCGTTCTGTCTCGTCTGGACTGTCGCGGTGGCTATGGATGTATCTCGACAATCGTCCCAATCTCGGCCCAGTCGTAGACTTGCTTGGCAGCACCGGTCTCGAGGACAATGCAGCCGAAGGAGATGGGGCTACCCAGATATCCCGACCATAGTGTTTGACCGTTGCTGAGGATGGGCAGCGCGTGAATGCCGTTCTCCGAAGCCCCGGCCCAGTAGATGCCAAGCCACCATGGCATCCGCAATCCCCAAACCGATGAGTAGGCCTCTGGGAGCTTGTCCAGCACCTTGAAGGTCCCGTACTTGGTGGGAGTGCTTGCCCGGCCAGTGGAGCAGGCCAGGCTGAACACGACCTCGTTGTTCTCCCAGGCGGTGAAGTGTTGGCGCGAGACGTCGACCTCTATGCGCTTGCGTCGCTTGATCACATCGGAGACTATGGCGTAGCGCTGCTGGGCTGCAGCGTGATCGGGGTTCGATACCATGGCCATACGATAGGCTTCTCGGGCCTCCTCCATCTCCTCGGCCTGCTCGCGCTGCAACCCGTGCTGGTAGTAGGCCTCACACAGTATGGGCCCCACATCCAGGTAGCCGGGGTCCTCTCCAAAGATCGGGCTGAGCAACTCTATCGTGCCTTGCCAGTCTCCCTGCCGGTAGCTCTCCCTGCCAGGCAAGTACTGGATCGCGTGTCGTCTGGCCTGCTGCAATGCCTCGTCGCCGGCACTGAGTCGGATGGCTCGATCGAAGTACACGATGGCTTGCTCTATCTGGTCCTGCTCGGCCAGCTCTTGGCCCGAATGCTTGTATGCCGAGGCCAGGTTGTCAAGAGCGCGGGCATCCGAGGGAGTGAGATCGCGGATGCGCTCCAGCAGCAGAACAGCGCTGTTCCAGTCCTCTCTGTCCAACGCGTCTTCGGCCTGCGGCCATAGTGAGGCCGCGCGCTGCTCGGGTGAGGGCGTGGCAGTCGGGATGGGCGTGGGGGCCGGAGTGGGGGGATTGGCCCATCGGACCCAGAGGGAGCGTCCTGCACGGGCAGCCCAGAATGAACCGCCTGCCGCGATGATGCAGAGTGCAATCGGGAGCAGTAGTCTGTGCCACCGGCCGGTGAACGCTCGGAGCTTGCCGAGACCGGCCCCCAGTGCAGGTAGGGTCCTGCCTTGCGCTCGCTGTCGTGTGGTCGGCTGGGTGGATGCCACCGAGGCAGGCTTGCCGGTTCCGCGCAAGCTTCCCTCGGTGATCATCCGCTCCTCCGCCCATTTGATGCCCTTGCGTGCGGCGGAGCTATCGGGATGCAGGAGCAGCACATGCTCGAAGTAGGACTTGCTACCCGCGGGCGTTGGCGCCAGCGCTGCCAGCCAAAGCCACGCGTCCTCGTTCTCGTCGTCTAGCGTGAGGACTCTGTGGAAGCAGTGCCGAGCCCAAGCTGCATCGCCGGCTTCGGCGGCTGCCATCCCCTGCGCCAACAGCTCTTCAATGACTGAGCGGTCTGACTGGGGCACAGCCGGCGTGTCCTCGGCGGCAGAGCCTGGCGGTTTGGGGTCGTGATTCATGGCGTTTCTCGCTTCACAGGGTGCCTCTTGGTAGACTTAGCTCATTATATCATGAAACCCGGCGCGCCGCAAAGCCTCGCGCTGCTGGCGAGCTGGCGAGAGGCAAGAAGGTGTCGTCGCAACTTCGCCTGGAGGCGGTCCTCAGGTGGGGGCGACCCTGCGCTTCGGGACGGCGAGGAACCGGTCGGCCCAGGAGGGAGAGATCGAGCACTCAAGGTGAACTATGAGGGCTGACGAGGTTCCTGTGTCTGTGGTTGTCGCCTGTATGACCGGAGTGGTGGATGGTCGGGAGTGCTCTCGTCGCCGGAGCGCCTTCGAAGAGGGCAAGGTGGGCCTGGGTTGACTCGGTACAGTAGATGTGTATAATCACGGTGGGCTGGAAGACGGGATGGGCGTGTCCGCCGTCACGCTGGCTTTGGTGGGGCTTTGACGACCGGGCAGGAGAGTGGTATTCTAGCCTGTGATCAAAGGGCGTTGACGCTCCCCGTGTGTGCTGTGCCAGAGTTGACTGGGGGGTTTTTTTGACTGAGCAGGGTTCGTGAGAATCCTTGGGCAGAGGGTATGAGCGGGGATGATGCCGTGTGTGGCAGGTGCATCAGGAGGCCGTGGGGATGCGCATAGGGGTTGACGCCAGATTGGTGCACTACCAACAGGCCGGTATAGCGCAGTACACACTCAGGCTGTTGCAGGGGCTGGCGCAGATCGGTGGCGAGGACGAATTCCTGGTGCTCCAGCACCATAAGGATCGAGAACCCTACATTGCGCACGAGCGCTTCACGCGTTGCCCCGGCTTCACGCCGAGTCACCATCGTCTGGAGTCATACCTGTTGGCTGCCGAGCTTATTCCGCTTGGATTGGACGTCTTCCATAGTCCAGACTTCATCCCTCCGCGCAAGACTCGCTACAAGTGCGTCATCACGGTGCATGACCTGAACTTCCTGGTCTATCCGCACTTCTTGACTTCGGACGCAGCGCGCTACTACGGCCAGATCGATCAAGCCGTCCGGCGAGCAGACCGTATCATCGCCGTCTCGGAATCGACCCGGCGGGACATCGTGCGTCTCATCGGCGCTCCGGAGAACAAGATAACGGTGATCTACGAGGGAGCCAATCCGATCTTTCGTCCGCTCGACAACAAGGATGAGATCCGCAAGAGTCTGCAGCGGAAGCACGGTATCTCCGGGGATTTCATTCTGTTCGTAAGCACCATCGAGCCGCGCAAGAATATCCCTACGTTGGTGCGCGCGTTTCGGCAGTTGTTGGATGACTACCACATTGATGTCAGCCTTGTGCTGGCGGGCAGAAAGGGCTGGAAGTTCGACGAGGTCTTCGCCACGATTGAGGAGCTTGGTGTCCAGGATCGAGTGTTCTGTCTCGGGCGGGTGCCAACGGTCGATCTCGTATGGCTGTACAACACTGCACGAGCGTTTGCCTTTCCCTCGTTCTACGAGGGCTTCGGCCTTCCGCCACTTGAGGCCATGGCATGCGGGACTCCCGTGGTGGTCTCCAATGTCTCGTCCCTTCCGGAGGTGGTTGGCGATGCAGCACTGAAGGTAGACCCTGAGGAAGTGGACGAACTCACGGTGGCTCTATGGCGACTGGTGAGCGATGAGGCTCTGCGCACGGATCTCATCGAGAAGGGGCTTCGCCGAGCGAGTACCTTTTCGTACGAGAAGATGGCCCGAGAGACTCTGGCAGTCTACCATCGATACGAACGGTGAAAGCGCCGGTAAGGCGCAGAGGTGACTATGGTGGCCCCACAAGGGCTGCGGATCCTCTTCCTGACCCCCCAGATTCCCTACCCCCCGCACCAGGGGACCACTATTCGGAATTTCAATCTGCTGAGCCGCCTCGCGCGACGCCACGTGGTGGACCTTCTGTCCTTTGCGGCATCCCCCGAAAGGGATGATCTTGGGCCCTTGGAGCAGATGTGCGACCGCGTGAGGCTGGTGCCTGCTACCCGGCGTTCGATGGGTGACAGGTTCTGGTCACTTGTGTCCTCTTCCATGCCCGACATGGCGCTCCGCCTCAGGTCGGCGGCCTTCGAAAGGGCTCTGCAGGAGATCGTCGAGAGCAGGGCCTACGACGTGATCCAGATTGAGGGGATCGAGATGGGGCAGTATGCTCTGTGGCTGCGGCGATGGCTCCAGTCGGGCCAGGGAGAAGAGAGGCACGTTCGGCTCGTGTTCGAGGATCACAACGCCGAGTATGTGCTTCAGCGACGGGCGTACGAGGCGGATAGGTGCCAGATTGGCCGATGGGCCGCGGCGCTCTATTCCTGGATTCAATGGAGAAGACTACGCAGGTACGAGGCGACGGTGTGTGGCAGCGCCGACGCTGTCGTGGCGGTCTCGGAAGCCGACGCCGCGGCACTGGAGTCTCTGAGAGCAGGCACAGGTGTGGTGGTTGTGCCCAACGGGGTGGACCTGCAAGTCTACGATCCGGCGAATGTAGTCGGTCACTCACTGGGTCCGAAGGTCGTGCTCTTCACGGGGAAGATGGATTTCCGCCCTAACGTGGATGGGATACTCTGGTTCTGCGATGAGGTGTGGCCGCTTGTCCGAGAGAGTGTGCCGGATGTCCGCTTCTTCGTGGTCGGCAAGGATCCTCATCCTCGTCTGCGCCGGCTGTACGATCTCCCGGGTGTGACGGTCACCGGTTGGGTGGAGGATACTCTGCCGTACTTCGTGGCCGCCCAGGTCTACGTGGTTCCCTTGCGGGTTGGAGGGGGGACCCGGTTGAAGGTCCTGGAAGCGATGGCGATGGGGCTGCCGATAGTGTCTACGCGGTTGGGAGCAGAGGGTCTCGGTCTCGAGTCCGAGCGGCAGCTCAAGCTGGCAAGCACGCCAGCCGCATTCTCCGAAGCAGTGGTGTCGCTGCTGGAAGACGAGCCCGCCGGCAGAGAACTGGGCGCGAGCGCCCAGCGATTCGCTCGAGAGAGCTTTGGCTGGCAGGCCATCGTGCCCCGCCTGGAGGAATTGTATGCCTCACTGGCGTGAGAAGGTGAGGCTGAGTTTGCTACGGTTCTTCGCCCGGCTTTCCGGCCCCTTCGTGCCCTCGGGCAAGACTCCGCCGAGAATCGGGGCGCGAGTGCTGATGGTGCGCCCGGATCACCTCGGCGATCTTCTGTTCACGACACCTGCCTTGCGCGAGTTCCGCGAGCAGCATCCTGATGCCCACGTGACCCTATTGGTGGGCCCCTGGAGCCTTCCGGTTGCGGAAGGCTGCCCGTACGTCGATGCCGTAGAGGTCTGCTCGTTTCCGGGATTCAGCCGGGGATGCAAGGGGCGAGTGTGGCAACCCTATGCGCTCCTATTTCGAGAAAGCCGGCGGCTGCGGGACGGTCACTTCGATCAGGCGATCATCCTACGCTTCGATCACTGGTGGGGAGCGCTTCTGACCTATACGGCCGGGATCCCGTGCCGAGTGGGATACGGCGTTCGCGAATGTGAACCCTTCCTGACCAGGGTGGTGCCATACGTGCGAGGCCGTCACGAGGTGCTTCAGAACCTCGTGCTGATGCGCGCGGCGGAATGTCGGGAGCCGATGGTCAAAGCTGAGCTGCCGGCGGTCGAGCCCAGCGGTACGCCGCTGGAATTCGCTCCATCTGAGGCTGCTGTGACCCAGGTGAGGACGATGCTGGAGGCGGATGGGGTTGGGTCCACGGTCATGTTGGTGTGCCTTCACCCTGGTGCGGGGGCTCTGGTCAAGAGATGGCGACCTGAGGGTTTCGCGGAGGTGGGGGATGCTCTGGCGAGTCAGTACGGCGCCAGAGTCGTCATCACGGGAAGTGCCGGGGAGGTCGGCTTGGGTGAGGAGATCGCGTCACTGATGCGGGAGAGCCCTCTTCTTCTGGCGGGAAGGACGGACCTTGACCAGCTTTCCGCGCTCCTGGCACGTTGTTCGCTGGTGGTGGGCCCGGATTCGGGACCGCTGCACCTGGCCGTCGCGGTAGGAACGCCCTCGGTACACCTGTACGGACCCGGGGACCCAATGATCTTCGGCCCCTGGGGTGATGCGGAGCGGCACCTCGTGGTGACCTCGGAGATGGATTGTGTTCCTTGCGGCCGGCTGGACTATGCTCCGGCTGAGCTCTGGGAGCATCCGTGTGTCCGGCGCATCAGCACAGACCAGGTGCTGGAGGCGTGTCGGCGTCTGCTTGCCAAGCCAGTTTCTGGATGATTGGCAAGTCCACCACGTGGGCGTGCAGTACCGCCTCGGTCCAGCCCGCTGCGGTGATGGCGTCCGCCGTGATTCTGGCAATCCCGCCCTGTCCTTGCCCGGTGAGGTGGGCGGTCGCTCTTCCCTCGTAGGTTTGCACTCTCGCCGGATAGATGCTCCCCAGTGTGGTCGCCATGTAGACGTCTGTGCCGTCTGCGACAGCGTTGCCGAAGCGGTCGGAGACTGTTGCGACTACCGTTGCCGTACCTGAATCCGCATCGATTCGGCTGGGATTGCAGGCTACGGCTACGCTGTGGGGTTCGCCGGGCAGGATGTGCAGAGTCATCGTGCCGGATATCGTGTCGCACTCGGCAGTGAGATGGGCCACTCCGGATAGCGAGCCGGCAGTGAGAGTGGTGGTGGCCGTGCCTTCGGTGAGGGCCGTCGTTGGTGGAAAGACGTATCCGAGTGTGGTAGTGAATGTGACCGGTGTGCCGTCAGGCCCGTAGCCGTACTCATTTGTCATGGTCACTGTGACAGTGGCCTGAGTAGCTCCAACCTGTAGGGTCTGTCGGGATGACCGTACGGTCAGGGTAGGTCCTCGGCTGGCGTTCAGCACGGCCCGGTAGGCGTTGATCCGCCCCCAGCCCAGGTACTTGTCCTTGCCGGGACGCTCATCGCTGTTGACATCTGCGGCCCAGCCCTCCATGACGCGTTGGACCTCTTGATTGGTGAGTTCTGGGCGCGCCGTCCAGATCAGAGCGGCGAGGCCTGCGACGTGCGGCGTGGCCATGGATGTTCCCTGCTTGAAGCAGTAGTCGCCCTGAAGGCAGGTACTGCAGATGCCTGTGCCGGGGGCAGAGAGATCCACGTAGTCGTGGTGCTCTGAGAAGTCGGCCCACCGGTCCAGGCCGTTCGTGGCAGCGACGGCGAGTGTCTCGGCGTGGGCTGCCGGGTAGAAGGGGGGATTGATCTGGAAGTTACACGCCTCGTCGTACAGTGACATCTGATCTGCGCAGTTGCCGGCGGCGGCTACGACCAGACACCCCCTGCCCCTGGCCCGCAGCACCGCATCGTACAGGAGTGGGCTGGAGGCAGTTCCTCCCAGGCTCAGATTGATGATCCGTGCGCCGTTCTCGGCGGCATAGTTGACTCCCCGTGCGATGTCGGCATAGTCTCCCTCGCCCTGCTCGTCCAAGACGCGGACGGGCATGATCGTGCCGTTCCAGGATAGTCCTGCGACGCCGATACCGTTGTCACCCATCGCTCCGATGATGCCTGCCACGTGGGTTCCGTGGCCGCTGGTCAGATATCTATCCATCACGTCGGCATCCTGACCCACGAAGTTCCAACCGTTCGCATCGTCGACGTAGCCGTTGCCGTCGTCGTCCAGGCCGTTGCCGGAGATCTCGCCCGTGTTGGTCCACAGATTGGCTTCGATATCCGGGTGGCCTATGTCCACCCCGGTGTCGACGATGGCGACAGTGACGTCCGTGGTGTCCGTGATGATGTCCCAGGCTGCGGCGGCTTCGATGACGTGCATGTTCCACTGGTCGTCCCATCTCTCGTCGTTGGGAATCTCGAGAACGTGGGCGACGTGATTCAGGGTGGCGTCTAGCACGTGGGGCTCGGCGCGCAGCTTGCTGAGGTACTCCTCCTCCCGGCCTACGGGCACCTTCACTCGTATCCACTCCAGTAGCCGGGTGCCCGGCTCGAGTGATGCGTCCGGCAGACTCAGAGTGCTCTCCAGTGTGCTGAGTGACGTTCCGGCGGAGGGCTTGATCCAGATCTCTCCGCCGAGAAAGGGCGCTTGGACCGGGCCCCGAGCCTGAGCTTCGGAGGCACAGGCGAGCAGAGCCACGCAGAGACCCAGGCTCAGGATGGTGACAAGGATCCAGATCTTGAGTGGGCGCATGGATGCTATCCTCTTGGCAGATACCCCGACAATCGATCGGAGGGATCCTCGTGTCCGCGGATCTTGAATGGCCATGCTTCGTCGGCACGCTCGGCCCGATGAAGCACAACGGACCCGTCTCTCGCCGGTCATTGTAACAGAAGTGTGCCTTCGGGTCAACGCTACCCAGGGAGAGCGCACTTCGCTCGTTTGACACGCTCGGATGGCGGTGTTACCATAGCGCGGTCAGAGTTCGAAGAGTGAGGTGCTACTTGGTGCCAACAGGATCTGCGTCGACGGGGGAGAGCGATCGACAGGGGATCGTCGGTACGCTGGTGCTGTTCGCTCTGTTGTTGCTGGCACTGCTGTGTGTGCCCTACACTTCCCCGACCGGGGAGATGCCGGTCGCGCCGTTCACGCCGACGGCGACCGAATCCGCCCGTCTGCCCACTGCACGGGCCACGAGTACTGCATCCAGCACGATTGACTCCTCTGTGACTGGTGTTCCGGCGGCCACCAGGATGGTTTCGCCGCTCACGCAGTCTCCTCTGGCGTCTCCATCACCATCTCCTACGCCCACGGTCTTTCCTTCTCGGGTGCCGGCGACGCGGGGCCCATCGAGGATCGTGATCCCTTCTATCGATCTGGATTCTTCCGTCGTCGAGGTCGGATGGAAGGTCGAGGCGCACGGCGAAGAACTGGTGAGCGAGTGGGAAGTCGCCGACTACGCCGTGGGTTTTCACAGAGGCTCTGCCTATCCAGGCCATGTGGGGAACACGGTGCTGTCGGGGCATCACAACATTCGGGGTGAGGTCTTCCGCGATCTTCACCTGGTGGAGCCCGGGGACGATGTGTATCTGTACGTGGGCATACAGGGCTACCGCTACGTCGTGGAGGCCAAGTACCGCCTGCGCGAGAAGGACGTGCCCCTGGAGATCAAGCGGAAGAACGCCAGGTGGATTCAACACACGGATGACGAGAGGCTGACTCTCGTCACGTGTTGGCCGTACAGTGGCAACAGCCATCGCATCGTCGTCGTCGCGAGGCCGGAGTAGCTGAGTCTCTCTACACGGGCGAGCAGACCGTCTCCTTGTGCTCCTGCGTATCCTGGTCTACAAGAAACTGATGAAGTCTCTCGGTAGCGACCAACGGAAGCCAGGGGTGTCCTTCCTGCAACCGGGAGATCGAGATTCTTCCCTTCGGCCTTGCTCAGGGCAGGCGCTTCGCTCGGAATGACGGATTGAGACTGTCATTCTGGGCATCCTCGTGGAGTGGTGCGCAGTGGCTACGGGTGCCGCTTCGCGCTTTGGTGGGCGAGCAGGGGGAGCATGGCTTCGCAGACCTCTCCCCATTCCTCGACGCTGAACGTCTGCGGCCGGCGCTTCTCGTCCAGACCGTGAGCTTCGAGGGCGGACGCGACCTCGTTGCGGTCCAGGCTCAAGCCTGAGGAGAGAGAATTGCGAATCTGCTTGCGTCTCTGCGAGAAGCCCGCCTTGACCACACGGAAGAACTGGTCCGGGGTGTCTCCGTAGGCGGGGAGTTCGTCGTGCACGTCGATGCGTACGATGGCGGAATCCACCTCGGGTCTGGGATAGAAAGCTCCACTACGGACGCGAGCTACCAGGCGAGGCGCACCGTAGTACTGAACACTGACTGCGAGGAGGCTCATGTCGCCGGGCCCCGCGGTCATGCGTTCGGCTACCTCTCGCTGGACCATGATCACCAGCAACCGAGGCCGGATTGTCGCCTCCAGGACGTGGCGGGTGACGGCGGAGGTGATGTAGTAGGGAAGATTGGCGACCACCTTGTATGGGACTCCCGAGGGGATCAGATCCTCCGGGTTGGCCTGGAGTATGTCCCCGTGGAGCACTTCGACGTTGGGCAGATGGGCGAGGGTCTTGTGCAGTACCTGCACCAATCGGTCGTCCAGCTCGATGGCCACTACGTGCGCCGCGTGCTGGGCCAGGCCTTGGGTCAGGATCCCCAAGCCGGGACCGACTTCCAGGACATGATCCGAAGGTGAGAGGCGGGCTGCTGCGAGGATTCTGGCGGCCACGCCCTCATCGTGAAGGAAGTTCTGTCCCAGGCTCTTCCTTGGCTGCAGGTCGTACTGCCTCAGCAACGCCTTGACCTTCATGGATCGCTCAGCTTTCCGGCGGCCAGTTGGGCACGATCCAGTGAATCTCCTCTGGTGAGGGCGGAGGCGACAGCAGGTAGACGTCGACCCATTTCTTCCAGAGGACGAGGTTGTCCACATCGTAGCACAAGTCGATGCGCCTCCACTTGATGGCCCCTCCGGTGTCTGCCGCGGTACCGAAGCCGTACCCAGGGACATACATCTCAGTGCGCAGGCTGATCACCCGGGGATCCACCGCGATGATGCCCTTGGTGGCTTGCCACCCCAGCCTCGTGATCCCGTACTGGGGATGATCGGGCGCCTTGCCGCACGTGGCGGGAGTGTAGGACGTCGCCTTCACGCGCAGTTTCCGCCAGTAGCGGATGGGACCCTGGGCGGTATCGAGCTCACGCTCGACGATCTTGGTGCCGTAGGCTATCACACGAGTGATCGGGGCCAGAGCGGTCCAGGTCTCTTCCTCTACCCGGTAGGTTTCGATGCCGTCTTCGTAGTGGATTCGAACCCTGCGACGCTCGACGCCTTCCTCACCTGACTGCGTCACGCGCCGGTGGTCGATCTCCAGTTGAGGGTCGGCCTGCCACAGGGTCTCGAATTCGATGGGCTGGTCCTGGTAGACTAGCTCCTCCTGCACTCGAACAACTCGAATCTTGAGGTTGGACGAAACCGGCGTGTCCGTGTCCGGCAGGGCGTAGTCTTTGAGCCCTAAGCCGATGCCCTCTTGGGCCAGGACGTCATCCACGGTGTCCAGGCGAGTGCGCGTGGCGATGAGGCGACTGTCCGCCTGTATGGTGAGAGGCTTGGAGCGCTGGATCAGCACTCGCATCCCGGGCAGGATGGCGCTCATCAGGTGAGGAGACACCTGGTCTGCCTGGTAGAGAGTGATGCCGGCCTCAAGGAGCGACTCGGCGAGGGTCGGAGCCGTGGTCAACAGTGAGTAGGTGATCGCTCCGTCAACGACCGAGATGGGTATGGCCCGGCGAATCAGCAAATGCAGGGTCCTGTTCGCCCAGTCCAGTGAGGAGCTGCGCAGTCCCGTCCCTCTTTCTGAAGTGCCTGGGCTAGGCAGTGGATCGGCGGCGTCCAGGCGAGCGCCGTCCACCAGCACCGTGTCGTCGGCCCCCAATCGGATCCCGGCCTCGGCGAGCACGTCACGGGGCGTCTGGCTGTGTGTGTAATGGAGTGTCACGCGACCATCGGCCTCGATCATACATGCCTTGGCCTTGTGGACTATGATGGGCTCGCCTTCCGCCAAGGGCTGATCGAGTTCGTTCACAATCAGGTCCACTTCGTGTAGCTCAATACCGCGCTCGCGGAGGATGGAACGTGGGTTCGTCTGGTGAGTTCGGACCACCTGGGGTAGGCCGTTTATCTCGATGGTGACCGATCGCTGGGTCAGGACATAGCCCAACCATAGCGCGGCGATCAGGGCAGCCAAGCCGATCGTGGCAGTCGCTGCACGTCCGGGCAGCAGGCGCTGTGCCAGCCGGGCCCCGAATCGTAGCCAGGCCTTGGCCGAGAAGGCTTCGGCGGCCTGAGTGCTCTGATGGGGGGGGTCGCGTGGCGGGCCGGGCTCTATCTCCGGCACCCGGGCGCAGTCAGGCATTGTCTGCCCTCGAATCCGGGCCCTTCGCGGTGCCGGCGTGGGCTGCAGCCTCTCCTGCCAGGTGGCCCGTAGAGAAGGCCGCCTGGAGGTTGTAGCCACCCGTGTCGGCGTCGACGTCGATGATCTCCCCGCAGAAGTACAGGCCACTGATGAGCTTGGATTCCATGGTCCTGGGGTCGATCTCGTTCGTGTCCACGCCGCCGGCGGTGACGATGGCCTCGCTGATGGGGCGCGAAGCGGTAATGGTGAGACGGAAGTCCCGAAGCAATCCTCGAAGCCGAGCGCGCTCGGCGGAATTGATCTGATGGGCGGATTTGTCTCCCGGCACCCGGGTCAGCCTGACGAAGAGAGGGATCAGCTTGGATGGCAAGAGTCCTTTGAGAATGCTGTGGTACGCCTGGCGGCCTTGCCGATCCAGGTCCCGGATCAAGCGAGCATCGAGCTGCTCATCCGATAGCGCGGGCTTGAGGTCAATCGAGACCTGAACCTTCTTCCCGGCGGCCAGCGCGTCTACGGCGGTCCGACTGGCGGACAGGACTATGGGTCCAGACAGGCCGAAACCGGTGAAGAGCATCTCTCCGAAGCGCTCCTCCATCACCTGATCGTCTCCCAGTAGGGTCATCCTGACGTTGCGCAGACTCAGGCCCTCCAGCTCCTTGGGATACGATTCGGCTGTCACGAGGGGAACCAGGGCGGGGCGAGTCGGAACGAGGGTGTGCCCCACGGCCCTGGCGATGCGGTAGCCGTCCCCGCTCGAGCCGGTGCGAGGGTAGGAGGCGCCTCCGGCGGCGAGGATCACGGCCGCTGCCGGTATCTCTTCGCTGCCTGTTCGCACGCCGATGGCAGTGCCTGCCTCGATGACGAGCGAGCTGACCCGGGCGCCCAACCGCACCTGAACGTCTCCCTGCTCGATGTAGCCCTGCAGAGCGGCGGCGACACAGGAGGCATCATCGGAAATCGGGAAGACGCGCCTGCCGCGTTCCACCTTGGTCTCGACCCCTCGCCGACTGAAGAAGTCGATCAGGTCATCGACGAAGAAACGGGAGAAGGCTCCGTAGAGGAAACGACCGTTTCCCCCGAAGTGCGCGATGAAGTCCTGCACGTCGGTCTGGTTGGTGAGGTTGCAGCGGCCCTTCCCGGTGATGCGAAGCTTGTTCCCGAGGCGCGTCGTCTTCTCCAGCAGTAGCACCGGGGCACCGCACTCCGCTGCTCGGCCGGCGGCCATCATGCCCGACGCACCTCCTCCTATGACGACGATTCTGTCTGCCACTCTGCTCCTCGGCCGAAGCCCGGCCACTATCGCGACAGGGGCGGCATGCTGCGCCGCCCCTCAGTGTTTACGAGAAGGTCGTGCACCCCCTGTCGTGACGATCCTCCTGGCTTGCCAGGGATAGCCTGCTCCAACCAGGCTACCCTGCGGCACCCGGAGGGAACTGCTTACCGCTGCTTCCTTCCGGACCTGACGGGGTTCACAGGCCTCCGCCGCGCAGGACCCGATCTTCAACGCCACTTGTCCCGGGTAGTCCCAGATAGGAGCGTACCTCGAGGGGGAATTCGACCCCGCTGTAGCGGATTGCGGGTACAGGGCACCGCTAGCTCCCCGCCTAGCACGACCAGGGTTATCTTACCTGAGGGGGAGGGTTTTGTCAAAGGTTGAGGGGTGTGGGGAAGGGGGAGGATCGAGTCTCACCGCAGAGCACGCAGAGTGCGCGGAGGCTCGCAACGGTTCTGCTGGATACTGGTGGCGTTCTTGGGGGAGAGAGAGGAGTTGGCGTACAGGGAGGGCTTCAAGCCCACGGGGCTCATCAGCTACACGGTTTCCAATCATGCGCACTCGGCCAGACTATGGACCTCTCCACTATACAACATGCGGTAGTGACTCGTCTCCCTACTACTGCAGATAGCGGTGCCACAAAGCCTGTGGACTGTCAAGAACTGCCGAATCGTGTGTCCTATTCCGGCCAGAAAGCAGAAGACCCGGCTCAGATAAGTTGTCATCCTTGCCGTGTAGATGATACAATCCCCATGCTCAGATGTGCTGTCATCTGGGCCACGCCCCTGGACGTTTGCGCGTCGCGGGGGCGCCCGTTCGCCTGCATCATACCACGCCTGTCAAGCAACACCATCACTTATGTCGTTTCTCTCTAGAGTCACGCCGCTACTCTGGAGGACGTGTCGGATATGCTCCCGGGTTAGCGGTTCGGTGTAGTCCACAGTAGTCAGCCTAATACCCCGCTCATTGCAGATTCCGGCCTTTCGAGCATCACGCTCTTGCAGCTTCTCTAGTGCCTCCTGCCCGCCCCAGGCCTCTATGGGATGGAAGTGCTGTTGTCCCTGATACTCTATGGCCAACCCGAGCTCAGGCAGATAGATGTCCAGTTCTAGACCTTCAAGCCAATCAGGTCTTGCATGACGCTGGATGACTTGTCCTGGAAGTAGCTCTTGGACGATGCGGGAAAGGCTTGTCTCGCTCACCCAACCCTCGCCCACCTTGCGGAATCCCAGCTTCTGTCGAGCGATGTTTTCAACCTTCTTGGTGAAGGCTGTGGTCTTTCGGGCGGCGAGTCTTCGAAGTCGGATAAGGTCCTCAGCTTCTCCCATTCTGACATTCGACCAGTAGGTGATTTCATCATCACCAATATCCTCTCGCTTCGGACCCTGCACTATCGCCATGAGCCTGTCATACTCCTCTCGGTGCTCTCTCATAGCAGAAACGGCAAGGCGAATGTCCTCTTGGAGTTCTGGCGGGCAGACATCTGGGAGGAAGGGCCCCAATAGCGGAGAAATGCCAAGCCGCAGGTATTCTTGATTGACATACCAGCCGAATTGCTGCATGAAGCGTCCGCCGTACACTGGGTGGCAGTAGAGCAGGCTCGGAACAGCGCCAGTGCATCTGTGACACAACCCCTGCTCAAAACGCAGCGAGGTAAATGGAACTGCCAAGTGAACGGCTGACTTGTCTATCATCACTTCGGGGAAGTAACCTCGAAGGCTGGCGTACCCGTAGGTATCACTTAAGCGAAGCAAGTTCGTAACAGCAGATTCGCAGCAGGCACACAGAGCAGGAGTGGAGGACCCATCTTCTGCCAAAGCCATGAAGGTGCCGTAGTGCGGAGGATAGTATACCAGTGGCAAAGGCAGGTCCTCCAGTGCAGTGCCCCCTAGAGATACAGGAGGTCGCTTGGCCTTCCTGCGCTTCCTGGACTTTGGTGCCATCGCTGCTCCAGCTCAGGAGTGGACTATCGCACCTATTCTCGCACCTTCACCGCCTCTGGCGGCGGCGTGAAGCCGTCTAGGGCCTGCATCTTCCACACGGTTCATAGCCCTCAGCTATTGCAGCATGTCGTGTCTTGAAGCATACCTTGTGTTCCTCCTTCATGTCGCTCACTGAACTGCAGTCATAGTAGTGGAACTTCATGGAGTTACTGTTGCCGATGAAGGGACACGGCACAGGTGTACTGCTTGGCCTCGGGGTCATGGTAGGCCTTGGCGTTCGAGTGACAGTGGGGGTTCGGGTAGGTGCGACTGTCCGAGTTGGCCTAGGCGTACGCGTGGCTCTGGGCGTCCGCGAAGGGAGGGCGGTCTTGGTGGGGCGCGGAGTTGCGTCCGAGCTTGCACATCCAGTCAGCACGAGGATCATGGCGATGGCGACGATTCCCAGTGCTTTCATAGTTTCGTCTCCCGCGGCACGAACCGCAGAACCTGTAGGTGTGGCATGGTCTGAGCACACAGATGGCGGCGCAGCCAATCGCGGCCATGCTCGCCGGGCCCGCGTTCCCGGATGTATGAGCACTCGCACAGCCGCATCAGCCTGGGCCGTAAGAGGTGAATCACTCCTTGTTGCATCGAAAAATCGTGTGCCCCGTGCACGGGGCGGGGATCTGTATGGTGTGGGCTTCAGTGGGGAGGACGATGGTAGTAGCGGTGCCCGCCTGGGCAACTGGATGCATGAGAGTAGGTGCCAACCAGCCAAAGACCCGATGATACGAGGCGGAGAGGGAGGGATTCGAACCCTCGAGGCTTGCGCCTACACGATTTCCAATCGTGCGCACTCGGCCGGACTATGCGACCTCTCCACGCTGGTCGGCATTATACCATCGAAAAACGGCGTACACAAATCGGCAGCGTAGGTGCAACGCACCTTCAAGCTGCGTTGCACCTCATTCATCCCCAAAGGGCGCCGGCCTGGTCTCTGGCCTCGCGTCGGCTTGCCAAAGCCGTGGCGTCGTGCTACCCTTATTGGCTATGGAGAGAGACCGGCGCCAGTACAGGGACTTCGAATTCAACCTACGGGAGCTGGCCGGGTCCATGGGGGACTTTGGGACCCTGTTCCCTCTGGCCATTGGCCTCATCGCCGTGTGCGGGATGGATCCTGCGGCGTTGTTCCTGATGATGGGTCTCTCGAACGTCGTGACGGGCATCATCTATCGCCTGCCGATGCCCGTGGAGCCCAAGAAGGTTGTCTCAGTGGTCGCCATCGCCCAGCGCTGGAGCGCGACCACGGTGTCCGCTGCCGGCCTCGGTCTGGGGGTAGTGTGGTTCGTGGTGGCAGCGAGCGGGTTGCTCCGCTGGCTGGTTAAGGTCACGCCCACCTACATCGTGCGGGGCATCCAGTTGGCGCTGGGCATCACACTGGCCGCGACGGCGATCGAGATGATGAGGTCTGAGCCCTGGTTGGGTGTCCTGGCAATAGTCATCATCGTGCTGCTGCGCCGAAATCGGTACGCGCCGGCAGCGGTGGTCATCGTGAGCCTGGGCATAGCGATCATGGCCTCCCGGGGGGATCTGCGTGGGCCTCTGTCGTTCGGGATCACGCTGCCCAGCTTCTCGCTGCCGGCGTGGGGCGATGTGCGTGAGTCGATGGTGCTGGCCGGCTTCGCTCAGATACCGTTGACCATCACGAACGCGGTGCTGGCCACAGCGACGATGATCCGCGATTACTTCCCCGAGAAGCCGGTGAGCGAGAGACGGCTGATGCTCAACATGAGCGTGATGAACGTGGCTTCCGCACTCTTCGGCGGCATGCCCTTGTGCCACGGCTCGGGTGGGCTGGCGGGGCAGTACTACTTTGGCGCGCGGACCGGTGGAGCCAACATCCTCGAGGGGCTGATAGAGATCGGCCTTGGGGTCTTCCTGGGTCGCTCACTGCTGGGGGTTCTGACGGCCTTTCCCCTGGCTCTGCTCGGCGGAATGATGTTGATGGTTGGCCTTCAGTTCGTGAGGCCCGTTCTGGGGCTGAGGGGCCGGCCGCTGGCCCTGGCGCTCTTGACCACGATGGTGTCCATTCTGACGAACATGGGCCTCGGCTTCGTGGCCGGAATCGCGGCCGCGACCGTCGTGAGGCTCCTCGTCCGACTTGGCGCGCTGCGGGCGACGACGGACGATGGGTGACGAATCGGCGGAGTGCTTGCGGCGAGTTGGCCGGCGCCGTGGTTGGTTTCCATAGCCACTATCTGAGAGGAGACTGAGACATGATCGCACACCGGGCACAGGAGATGACGCCTTTCCTGGTCATGGATGTTCTGGAGCGAGCCCGCGCCCTGGAGCAAGAGGGCGTCGACGTGGTCCACCTGGAGGTGGGGGAGCCCGACTTCGACGTGCCCAGGTGCGCTACGGAAGCCGCTCGCAAGGCCCTGGCGGAGGGACAGACCCATTACACCCATAGCCTCGGCGTCCTCGAGCTGCGGGAGGCCATCAGTGCCTACTACCTGAGAACCTACGGGGTGTCGGTGGCCCCCGATCAGATCATCGTGACTTCGGGCACGTCGCCGGCCATGATGCTGGCATTCGGCGCGCTGTTGGAGACCGGAGACGAGGTGATCCTCTCCGACCCTTGCTACGCGTGCTATCCCAACTGCATTAGATTCGTGGGCGGCGTCCCGGTGACGGTGGATGTCTCGGAGGAGGATGGCTTCCAGTACCGCCCCGAGGATATCGAGGAGCGGATCACGTCCAGGACCAGGGCGATCATGATCAACTCACCATCCAATCCGACGGGCAACCTGCTGTCCGCGGATCGGATGGAGGCGATCGCGGGGCTTTCTCCGTATGTCTTCTCCGATGAGATCTACCATGGTTTGGTGTACGAGGGCAAGGAGCGCTCCATTCTCGAGTTCACGGATCGGGCCTTCGTGGTGAATGGCTTCTCGAAGCAGTACGCCATGACGGGACTCAGGCTCGGCTATCTGATCGTCCCTCAGGAGTTCGTCCGGCCCATTCAGAAGATCCAGCAGAACCTGTTCATATGTGCCAATTCCGCCATCCAGATGGCAGGGATCGCCGCGCTGGAAGGTGCGGACGAGGATGTGGCACGCATGAGAGGAGTGTACGACGAGAGACGGCGCTACATGGTCGGACGCCTCAGGCGGATGGGCTTGGGCATTGCGGTGGAGCCCACGGGGGCTTTCTACGTGTTCGCCAACGCCAAGCACGTGTCGACGGATTCCCTCAAGCTCTCCTTCGACATCCTGGAGCGGGCTCACGTAGGCGTCGCGCCGGGTATCGATTTCGGACAGAACGGGGAAGGCTACCTCAGGTTCTCCTACGCCAACTCCATGGAGAACATAGAGAAGGGTCTGGACCGACTGGAGGGCTACCTGAGCGGCCGGTAGGCGGGCGTCGGGCACAGGTGGCGAGGAACCGGCTTGGTGCGATCGATCTTCCTAGAGCAGCTCCTGTTCGATGCTTGTCTCAAGGGCGACTTCGTTCCCGCCGAGCGTGCGCGGGTGGGGAAGGTCCATGGTCAGCGTCTTGTGCACCCGAGCCGGACGATGACTGAGGATCACAATGCGGTCAGCCAAGAGAATCGCCTCTCGAATGGAGTGAGTCACGAAGAGTACGGTCTTCCCCTTGCAGATCCGTCGCACCTCCTTCTGCAGGCGGGACCTGGTCAGAGCGTCCACGGCGGCGAAGGGCTCGTCCATCAGCAGCACGGCAGGATCGACGGCGAGGGCTCGTCCGAGGGCCACACGCTGTTTCATCCCGCCCGATAACTCGTGAGGGTAGTACCCCGCGAACTCTCCCAGACCCAGGCGCTCCAGCCAGTGGTCGGCCAACTGGTTCCGCTCCGCCTCTGACTTTCCCATCAGCCGAAGTCCGAACGCCACGTTCTGGCGCGCCGTCAGCCAGGGGAAGAGCGTGTATTCCTGGAATATCAGCGTGCGGTCGCGACTCCAGCCTTCTACCGGCTGGCCGCGAAGCACTATCCTTCCGCTGGTGGGGGCCTCGAGCCCCGCGACGGTCCGGAGCAGCGTGCTCTTCCCGCAGCCGCTGGGTCCCAGTATGACCACGAACTCGCCTTCCTCGACCGGTAGAGTGAGCTGGTCCAGTACCGGAAGATCTGATCCGTTCGCCGGGTACACCTTGCTGACTCGGTCGAGAAGAAGGAAAGTCATGGCTCTGCTCCCTGGTGGAAGAGACCTGCTGCGCTCGTTCCGGTGCGCCAGCGCAGGAGTCGACGCTCCAGCGAGCGGAGGATCGTATCCATGGCTTGACCGAGGATTCCTACCGTGGCCATCCCCACCAGAACATCCTCGACGCGGAAGAGATTGCGTCCCTCGATCATCATGTAGCCCAGGCCGAGGCGAACTGCCACCATCTCGGCGGCAATGACGCACATCCAGGCCAGGCCCAGACCCACTCGGAGTTGCGTGAGAATGGCAGGGAGCAGGGCGGGCAGAATGACGTAGCGCAGTACCTGGCGCTGGGTAGCTCCCAAGGTGAGGCCAGCCCAGATGAAGCGCTTGTCGAGCGCTCTGGTGGCGGAGGTCATCCCGATGAGTAGAGTGAACACCGTCCCGATGAATATGATGAACACCGCCGGAGCGTTGCCGATCCCGAACCAGAGAATGGCCAGAGGGATCCATGCGGGTGGGGAGAGAGGCCGCAACACTTGCAGTGTGAGGTTGACGTAAGACTCGAATTGGGGATTCAGGCCCAGGAATACGCCCGCGGGCAGCGCCACTCCCGCGGCTAGCAGAAAGCCCATGAAGACGCGAGCCAGGCTTGCACCTGCCTGCATGATTAACCGTCCGGAGAGGAGGAGGCGCAGCGCGCGCTCGAGCACCCGCGAGAGGGGTGGAAGGAGCACCGGATCTACGATCTCCAGACGGCTGACTGCCTCCCAGAGGAGGCAGAGACTCAACAGCACCAGGGCTCCCGCGAACCGTCGGGGGCGGTTCATTCCGATGCCTTTCGGGCGCGCTCCAGATGGGAGAGATCGACGAGCTTCTGCTCGGACGGTAGCTGGTCGATCATGTCGTACTTCAGCATGTATCCCGCCATGCGCATGATCTCATCAGCCGCGATGACAGCATCGCGGCGACCCTTGTCGGGGGCCAGCGAAGCATAGACCAGATCCTGGTCGAAGGCCTCCAGGTACTCAACGATGGTGGCGGCGTTCTCATCACGGTGTTCGTTGGCATACTCCACTGCCTGTAGATGGACGTTCAGGATCTTCTCGAGTTGACCCGGGCGTCGCTCGGCGAACTCCCGCTGAGCGAAGAGGATGCAGCACGGGTGATCGGGCCACTGATCGGTGTAGTATCCCAGAATGTGGCCCCATCCCTGGCGGACCGCCTCGGTCATGAAGGGCTCGGTGTTGGACGACGCGTCGACCTGGCCGGTCTTCAGCGCACTGATCATGTCGCCGAGCTTGCTGAAGTAGACCAGGGTCACGGCACTCTCTGGGTCGAGGCCCTCCTGCTCCAGAGCCATGCGCAGAGGCACATCCAGGATCGAACCACGAATGGTAGCGATCTTCTTGCCTCTCAGGTCCGCAACGGACGAGTAGTCGTTCTCTGCTCGCGTGAGGATGCCATCGGTGCCCCGTCCGGAGCCCGCCACGATGACTATGTCGGTGCCGTGGGAGATGGCAGCGATGGCGGTTGTGATGGGAAGCGAGCCCATCTGCAGGTCTCCGCGCTGCGCGGCCTCGATGATCTCGGTGTTGGAGAGGACCAGCCGAACCTCGGCGTCCACGCCGGCCTTTCGGTAGAGGCCATGCTTGTCGGCGATGAAGAAGGGGGATTGACAGTTGGAGGTGCGCACGCCGATGAGTACGGGGGATTCCTCAGGTGTCGTTGACTTGCATCCTGCCAGTGAAGCGGCTACCGCCAACAGGCATGCGATCAGGGCCATCCAAGAGTGTTGCTTCCTTGGTCTCATGGTCGATGTCTCCTTCGTTGACACCCGCTCGGTAGGTGCAGCGGACGAGATAGAATCGCGAGCCATTCGCGTTATTATACGAGAAAGGCGTGCCGGGCCAAATGGTCAGAGCGCTGCCCCAGGGATCGTAGGTCCCTGGTCAAAGGGGATGGGCAGAAGGCGGGCAGTCCGCGCGCACGGTGCGTGTCTCCCTGTTCGGCACGGGGGCGGATGGGCGTGGCTGGGAAGTGGCGGGTCGCGGAGCGGCGAGGGCGGCATCGTTCGGCCCTTCCCATGCCGGCAGTGAGCGCCGGTGGAGATGCTTGCGGGAGAAGATGAGGTCGCTTGATGGGAATCAGAATCGCGAGGGCGGAAGGCGTTCGGGCAACCATGCGCGAGTCTTGTGGCGGATTCCTACCTCAGGGACTGCGCACACCAAACCGGCCAATGCCACGAGCGCGGCGCCCGGATCGCCCCTGCGATATGGACCCTTGTGATGAGCTGCCTGTCCCGAGCCACGAGCCTGAGCCGGGTGCCCAAACGGCGCGGCGTCAGTTTCTGAACGCGTGTCCCTCAATCAGGTGCTGTATCTCGTCCATGTCCGCCGGGTCGATGCGCACCATCTCAAAGCCCGTGTCATGGTAGCCGACACCCGGCTCGGACCGGCTCCAGATGCTCTTGGCCTCGAGGTAGATCGGCCTGCTGCCTTCGACAGCAGCAGGGAGTGCCATTCTGAGCTCGAAGGTCCTGCCGAGCTCGATGGGATCTTCGCTCATCAGCATTAGCCCTTCGGTGGTGACATCCACGAGATACCCGAGGATTCGTTGAGTGCCTCGGTCGACGACCTTCAAACGGTAGACGAGATGTCTCCTCTTGTGTCTCCTTCTCTCTGCCATCCGCTTGCTCCCGTCTGCGGCATGCCCGAAAAGCCGACACCCCGCGTCATGGTTCAGAGGGGTTCTTGCCCGTGCTGGCACCCTGCGACGACCCGCGTGGTCGCGTGGGTCTGTCATGAGATTCAGCGTATTCTTCTCGCCGAGCGGCCATCGAGTGAAGACCCGATAGACGGAGTAGGCATGTAGCCAACCGAGAGAGTGAGTCCCAAGGCCCGTCCTTGGAGCCTCGATCTGACTGAAGGATATCACAGGATTGGCCAGCAGTCAATGCCCGCGACGATTGGGACGTGTGGGAACCTGCGCAGGCTGCCGGGGTTCCGTCTACTCCTGTCCGCCGCGTATCAGTGCCAGTACTTGGTCCAGCAGCTTCCCCGTTGTGCCCAAGGCCTCGCCGGAGTAAATCGTCGAGTTGCCCTGCCAGTCGCCGAAATAGCCGCCCGCTTCCTGCAGGATTGGGGGAAAGGGTCCGCAGTCCCATGAGTTCATCACAGGATCGAGCATGAGTTCCGCGCGCCCGGTGGCGACGAGCAGATGGCCGTAAGCATCGCTCCAACCGCGGCAGAAGTAGGCGGCTTCCTGAATGCGCCGCCACTCTTCAGAACGCCCGAACCTGGCAAAGCTGGCGATGTTGCCGAACGTGACGACCGCCTTCTTCATCGTTGAGACGTTCGAGACGCGAGCCCGACGGCCATTCCACCAGCAGCCTTCGCCGGTCGCTGCGTAGAGCATCTCGTCTGTGCCGGGGAAGTACGCTACGCCAACCTCGACCGTGCCTTCTATCTCCAAGCCCAGGAGCACGGCGTAGAGGGGTACGCCACATATGAAGGATTTCGTGCCGTCAATGGGGTCGATGAACCAGCGATGGCTTGCCCCCTCGCTCTCCTTCACGCCAAGCTCCTCTCCGACGATGGCGTGTCTGGGATAGCGCTCCTCGATTCGGCAGCGGATCAACTCCTCGGCCTTGCGGTCGGCGATGGTAACGGGGGTCTCGTCGGCTTTGATGTCGGACTGCACGCCGGTGTGGAAGTAGCCGAGGGTGAGCCTACCGGCCAGGTAGGCGGTCTCCGTGGCGAAGTCAAGGAATTGACGAGGGGAATGTGGCATCAGGATTCCTCCAATCTCGTGTCTACGTGTTCAGCATGGTTGGCTCTCAAGGGCCCGACAGCGACTCCCGATCGGCTGCATCGACTGCCGAGAGTGTTGGGGGGGGCGATCCTTGCGGAAGACTCACCTCCGGTATGGCATACTCGCCTGCAAGGGCTCCCACAAGGGGTGAGAGGGGCCCAGCTCGTGCCGACGGTCCCAGAGGCTGATCCACCACTCGTGGTGGGGCATCTCTCTGATCCGCGCCTCGCGCAGCAGTGCCTCAAGGTCGTAGCGCACACGGCGAAGGTCGACGCGGAGCTCGTCCTCCGCCAGGGTGATCAGGGCGTATTCGGCCCAGGGGCAATACCAGCTCTCTGTGCTGACGGCGCTTCGTTCGAAGGCTTGACCGACGCTGCCTGGATTGACCAGGATGGTCTCTCTGACGCGACGTAGCATCTGACAGTGGGTGTGCCCGCCTGCCATGATCGGCGCACGACGACCGGCGAGCATGCCTCTAAGATCATCCTCGGGCGTTGTTGATACGATGATGTCTCGATTGGCCCGTGGCGATCCATGAAAGGCGAGCAGGGTCAGGTCAGCGCCCAGCCGTGTCGTGATCGTGTGCTGGAACGAACGGACGAAGCTGGTATCCGCCGGGCCCAACTGCTCGGCTGCCCACATCTCGATGTCCGACACCCGGTGCGTGTCTTCGTCTCGATAGGGGTGAGGTTTGGGATTGAGGAGCCAGGCGTCGGTGTTGCCCATGACCATGGGGATGTTCAGCTCTTGCAGCCGCTGAATCACCTCGACCGGCTGCGGTCCAAACACGGCTACGTCGCCGAGGCAGATGATCTGGTCGGTGGGGTGCGCCTCGATGCTGCTGAGTACGGCTTCCAGAGCGGGTAGGTTGCCGTGAATATCCGAGATCAGGGCAACCCTCGTACGCGAAGACTCATCTGTGCTGTCATCCATGGCTAGCGGTCTCTTCTGTACCTCCGGACATGATGTAGTAGTCGGAGCGGATGGGTTGAGATAAATCCCTCAGAGTGGCAATACGACCACTCGGCGCCCATCAAGTCCATCTCGTCTCGACTGTGTCATCCGACAGATGGCAGCATATCACAGAATGCGAGTAGCGTCAACAGCGCGGTGTGCGAATCGATTTGACTTCCCTCCCCAAATGTGCTACCATAGAGCATCCAGTTATGTCGGCCCGTGCTTCCCGAACGTGGGAATCCGCAACGTAGGACGAGGTGAGCGAAATCGGCGAGAAGAAGCATAGAGTGAACCGGAGCATCCGGGCCAAGGAAGTCCGTCTCATCGGCGAAGACGGCGAGCAATTGGGGATTCGCTCCACAACTGAGGCATTGCGTATCGCCGAGGAGCGGGATCTGGATCTCGTTGAGGTTGCGCCAGCGGCGAAGCCTCCCGTGTGTCGGTTGCTGGACTACGGCAAGTATCTCTACGACCGTACCAAGAGAGAGCGACAAAGCCGGAAGACGCAGCGGACCGCGGAAGTCAAAGAGATCCGCATGCATCCCAAGACTGGGCAGCATGACATGGATTTCAAGATCAAGCAGATGCGCAAGTTCCTCACGTCAGGCGCCAAGGTGAAGGTGCGAGTGCGCTTCAGAGGACGGGAGATGTCTCATCGGGAACTCGGGCGTAAGCTTCTGATGGACATCGCCAACCAGATCGAGGATATCGGCACCGTCGAGCAGTTCCCCAAGATGGAGGGGCGGAGCTTGCTGATGATCATCGCACCCACAGCGAAGTAGGGGTGCGGAGATGCTGTGCCACAAGAGATAGCGACGCACACGGGGCTCCGCCCGAGGGCGGGGCTCTGGCTACTCAGGTCGAAAAGGAGCTAGGTAGGTGCCGAAGATCAAGACTTACAAGGGTGCCGCGAAGCGGTTCAAGCGGACCGGCTCCGGCAAGCTAGTTCGCACGAAGGGGGGCAAGAGTCACCTGCGGCGGCGAAGATCGAAGCGGGCCAAGAAGATGTACTCCAGGCTGCTGACGGTCGATAGCCCCGGCGAGGTGAAGCGAGTGAATCGGCTCATGCCCTACGGAGGCAAAGGCCAGTAGGTGACGGACCGACCTGGTCCGAACGGGCTTACAGAAAGAGGTTGCGGCAGTGCCAAGAGTTAAAAGGGGTGTCACATCTCGAAAGCGTCATAAGAAGGTCCTCAAGCTCATGAAGGGCCAAAGGGGAGCGCGGAGCCGTCTGTATCGACGGGCGAACGAGGCGATGCTGAAATCGCTGTCGTACGCCTATCGCGATCGGCGCAATCGCAAGCGGGACATGCGGCGTCTGTGGATCACCAGGATAAACGCTGCCGCTCGCCTGAATGGGCTCCCGTATAGCCGGTTCATACAAGGACTGAGACTGGCCGGCGTTGAAGTAGATCGGAAGATCCTGGCCGACATGGCCGTCACCGATGCCGCTGCCTTTGCGCAACTGGCGGATGTCGCCAAGGCGAGGCTACAGGCCTAAGATCTACCGTCGTCGGAGCAGGTGGTTGAGAGTTCGTTGCCAGGGGGATGATACGAGCCTCCTGGCTTCTTCTTGCTTGTGCTCGGCGGCTGTGACGATGACGGTAGGTGCGAACGGATGAGGAGGTCTGGCGACGGATGATCACCAGCGCAGGGAACAAGAGGGTCAGGTATGTTCGCTCCCTATACCGGCGCAGGACGCGTCATCGCGAAGAGCGCTTTCTGGTCGAGGGAGTGCGTCTGGTGTCGGAGGCACTCGAGGCACGAACGCCGCCGACGCTGTTGTTCTGCACTCCCGAGATGGCGGAGTCTGGGATGGGCGCGCATCTGCTCGAACTGGCCGACCGGAAGCACGTGGAGTGCTGCCAGGTGACGCGCGAGATCATGGAACTCGTGGCGGACACGACGACTCCCCAGGGGGCCTTGGCAGTGGTGCCGTTTCCGAGATTGCCGATGCCCGAGGAGCGTCGATTGGTTCTGGTCTTGGACGGACTGAGGGACCCGGGGAATGTGGGTGCCGTGCTGCGGACGGCGGCTGCCGCCTGCGCCGACGAGGTGGTGACTTTGCCCGGGACCGTGGATGTGTACGGACCCAAGGTGGTGCGGGCGGGTATGGGCGCGCACTTCCGAGTGCCCATCAGGTCTTGCCGGGCCTCGCAGGAGGTGCCCTCAGAGCTTGAGGGCATGCAGGTGCTTGTGGCGACTGCATCGGCGCAGCAACCGTACTGGGAGGCCGATTGGGGCCTGCCCACGGCGTTGGTACTGGGGAGCGAGGCCGTCGGGATTGGTGCAAGCACATCGCGCTGGGCCACTTCCGCGGTAGCGATCCCTCTGGCAAGGGGAGTGGAGTCTCTGAACGTCGCGTCCGCTGCAGCGATCCTGCTCTTCGAGGCGGTGCGACAGAGATCCTCCGAGGTTCAGGGATAGTCGATCTCGGCCTCGACTTCGTCATCTGAGTCGGGGATCTGAAGGAGTCCACTTCTCAAGTACTTCTCGAGTAGTCCAAGTGCCGCCCCCGCCGAAGCGGCTTTGTTCTCCAGGCGGTTTCCCTGCCACACATGCCTCTCGCAGGCCTCGACGTCCTCTGCGACAAGGGCCACGAAGGTCAGGCCCACCGGTTTGTCACAGGTCTCTCCTGCCGGTCCCGCGATGCCGGTGATGGCGAGAGCAATGGCGGCGCTTGTGAGATGACGGCATCCGCGGGCCATCTCCAGAGCCGTCTGACGACTTACGGCACCGTGTTGGATCAGCGTGCTGGGCCGGACGCTGAGAATCCTCTCTTTGAGTGAGTATGAGTAGGCCACGATACCCCCCAAGAAGAAGGTCGAGCTTCCGGGGATGTTGGTTACGAGGTGGCCCAGAAGGCCGCCGGTGCATGACTCCGCCAGAGCAAGCGTGAGGCCCCTCTTTCTCAGCAGACGCCCCACCGTGGTGGTTAGTTCGGTCAGATCCACTCTCCCTCTCCTTGCCGATCTTGCAGGTCGTTGCACCCCATGATGATCCTGCCGGCCCGGCCTCGACGAGATCTCCGGCGCATCCCCGAAGGAATACGCGCCTTTCGAGGGTGCTTCCTGACGTTCAACCGGAGCGGGCGGCGAGCCAGAATCGCGACGCTTCTGCACCTTGCACGTCGGACAGCTCGAGCGCTCAGGGTTGCACTGTCACAGCTACCCCCAGGTGGTCCGAGGCCGTGCTTCGCGGGATATCCAGCTCGGTCACGTGCAGGTCTGGGGTGATCCAAAGGTAGTCAATGCGCTCGTAAAGGTCGTTGGAGGCGAAGGTGTAGCCGTCGCCAGTTCCGATCTCCGCGAAGGCGTCTCGAAGGCCCGCCTCGCGGAGGAGGTCCATCTCTGGGGAGTCTGGCCAGGAATTCATGTCCCCCAGAATGATCGTGCGTCCTCTGTCTTCCCAGAAGTTGAGGATGGCCTCTACCTGGGGAATGCGTACCTCGTGCTCAGACTCAATGTGGTGGAGATGGGTGGCGATCACGGTCAGATCCTCGCCATCCCCGATGTCCACCCTGGCCCAGAGGTAGCCTCGTTTCATCACGCCGGCCCCCTTAGGCACCGCTCCGAGGCCCCACTCGAGAATGGGGTAGCGACTCAGGATGGCATTGCCCCAGATGGGATCGGCTGCAGGGCCGAACAGGTAGGGCATTCCCAGTCGGTGCGATAACCAGGGAAGCATGTCCAGGGAGCCGTTGATGTACCAGCCACGGGATATCTCCTGTAGAGCGATGATGTCCGCGCCAGTGCCGTCGATTACGCGCGCCAGGCCTTCCATCCCGAGATGACCATCGGTTGCGAAGCCCTGGTGCAGGTTGTAGGTCATGATTCTTACGGGCCAACCCGCGGCATCGGCGGCCGGGGTGCCGCGCGCGCACCAGCTGATAAGGGACGCGACGACCAGAGCGGCGGCGAAGCAAACCGCACCCGGGCTCATTGAATGGCTGGGGCCGGAAGAGGCTCCGACGGAGGCCCTGAGTGCGCACAGGCCAGCGATGACTGCGGCGGCGGCCGGGATGATGGCGTTGTCGAACGGCAACGAGAGATCGTATCCGGCGTAGTAGGCGAAGGTAAGGAGCGCGAAGAGGAGCATGCCGATCCCGTTAGCGACCGTGGTGCGCGCCAGTCCCGGCTTCTCGGCCTGGTATCGCTGGGCCAGCATGGTCAGTGTGACCGCGATGGCCGCACCGACGTTGCCGAGGAGCAGGGCAATGGCCGGCCAGGCGCCGCCAACGGGCGTAGGCCACGCGGCGGCCAGCAGGGTGATCCCGCCGACGAGTGCCAGGGTCCACGTCCGCCATCGCGGCCTGTTGATGATTAGCGTGGAGGCAACCACCCCGATGACATTGCAGATCATCGTCCACGCGAAGGCCAGCGATTGGGGCCATGACGTGCGCGCCGCCAGTTGGGCCACGTTCTGGAAGAGCAAGGCTTCGAGAAGAAGGAGAGGACCGATGGCCAGAAACGTTATGCTGCTGCCACATGGAGCCTCGACGACCTGAACAGGTTCGGCGCCTTTCAACTCCTTGACCAAGCTGATCAGCAAAGCGGTGGCCAACAGCAGAGCCATCGCGCTTGCACAGGCGCTACGATGCCACATCATGTCGTAGGTGCCCCAGAGACCGTGGAGTGCAGTGTCCAGGGTCAGCCCGAGAAGCAGCGCCAGGGCATACTTCCCGGTTCCAGCTTCGCGGTCGGCTCGAGCCCGGGCAAGCCACGTCGGCAGGAAGAGTAGGAAGAGTACCGTGCCTGCGCTGGCCAAGCTCAGGCTGGCGGAGGGAGCCGGCGAGAACTGGACCAGGGCGCGCACCACGGCGAGCCCCCCGGCAGTTGCGGTGACCATCACCCTGGAACCGAGGAGTCGATGCAACACGCCGGCCAGAAAGACCGTCAGGAAGAGCGAGAGAGCATAGACCCCCATACCGATGGTGGTGACACCCGGTCTCACGCCGTAGTGATTGACGATCAACGGGAGGACCAGACGGAGCATCTGCAGCCCGATGGTGATAGTCAGTGTGGGAAGGACCAATCTGAGCCACGTTGGGGCTCTGCCTCGGTTCGGTGAGACTGCGCTCATGGTTCTGTCCTTTCCTGAACTGGTGCAAGTGAGTTGACGCCGAAGTGCATCTTAGCATAGCAGTACGTCGCTGTCAACGAACGCAACGCTTCGTGGGCCGGAAGACCATCGACCAAGCGGTCCATCCCTTGGATTCGGGGTGTTGCGAGGCGATGTGCGCTCATGAAGAGATATGGGACATGGTCACTGTTACGGCGCCACCGCGGTCTGCCCATGCAGCCTGACTCGCCGTCCGTACTCGGCTGGTCCACCGGCGACAGCGCAATGGGGTCTTCACTTTTCGGACAAAGACTGGTATAATGCGCATAGAGGCGGCGAGAGAGAATGCAGATTGCGTTCGGTGGGGCCGTAGTGGGTCTGATAGTGCTGGCCAACTGTGCCGATCTGTACAGAGGGCTCCGGCCTGTCGTGTATGCGCTACTGGCGCTTGGTGGCTTCCTTCTGTGCGGTGCGGGGGTGGCGGCGCTAGGCTACGCATGGTTCTCATACCTGGGACTCAATGCGTACACCACGCGTATCGATGCTTGGCTGATCATCGTAGCGGGCGGGCTGACGGTGGGTGCGGGCCTGCTCGGGCTCGTGGTGCTGATCCGCCGAGTCAGGCTTCGAATCTCACGGTTGCTCGCCATCAGGCCTGATTCGTGTGTGCATGCCGCTGCTCTTTCCCTGGCAGCATACGCGGTGTGCTTCAGCATGCTGCAAGCACTGGTCTGGTCGAGGCCACACGTGGTGATGCCTGTGACCCCTCCGGACCTGTTGGTGAGTGCGGTTCTCATGCTTGCGATGGCGGCCAGCGGAGTGGGATTGCTGGTCCGAAGGAACGTACGCGAAACGCTCGCTCGGCTCGGACTGCGTCGGCCGAACTGGAACCACCTGGCACTGGTGATTGTCGCGATTGGTGCGTTCTTGGCGGTTGATGCAGGCGTGGGGCGGCTCTGGGAAACCCTGAGCCCGGCGAGCTTCGAGCGGACTCAGAAGGTGGCGGCCAGCTTGTTCGCAGCGGTGTTGACACCCGCCGGTGCTCTGGCGGTGGGCCTGACGGCCGGTATCGGGGAGGAGATCCTCTTCCGCGGAGCGCTGCAACCTCGGCTGGGTATGGTGCTGACGTCAATGCTCTTCGCGCTGGCGCACTTCCAGTATTCATTCTCCCTCGGTATGCTGGAGGTACTCGGTTTGGGGCTGGCGTTGGGGTGCCTGCGCCGACGGGTTGGCACAGTGCCATGTGTTCTCGTCCATGCCGGTTACAACGTGGCGAGCGTGGTGATGCTGATGAGTGGTTGAGCGGGCTGCTAGGCCAGGGGAAGGGGGCAGTCATGCCGCGGATCGAATCCTACACCTTTGGGCGTATCTGCATTGATGGGCGTCAGCACAGATCAGATGTGTTGGTGTTCCCCGAGAGGGTGGAAGCCGGTTGGTGGCGTGAGAAAGGGCACCATCTGCAACTGGCGGATCTGCAGAGCGTTATTGACTGCTCTCCGGACACGCTGATCATCGGAACCGGCACATTCGGGAGGATGGTGGTCTCGCAGGATTTGAGGCGTCAACTGGAGGAGGCGGGCCTAGAAGTGGTGGTGGCTCGTACTCCGGTGGCGGTCAGAAAGTATAATGAGTCGTTTCGTGAGCGCAACGTGGTAGCCGCCCTACATCTGAGCTGCTAGGGGCAGAAGACGGTCGACGGGAATGACAGTGGCAGAGGACACTGAGGATCGGTCCCCGGATTTGATCTCCGGTCGAGGGGGCATGACTTGACAGAGCAACGAAAGGACCTGTTGGTCGCGATGCAGACCGTCGCTCGCATCTTGTCGGAAGCATCCGACGTGGAGAAGCTGGTTGAGGAGCTTCTGCGAGCAGTGACCGATCTGGTCGGAGCCGATGCAGGGGGTCTCTTCGTGTGGTTGGCAGACTCAGAGGAGAATGCCCCGCGCTGTCAGGTTGCTCCGGCCGGGATGGATCCGTGCCAGTCCTGGTGGGGAGACCTGCCTGGGCGAACGATGGAGAGCGGAGAGGCCACGGTCTTCGTGGACGAGTTGCCGGGGTTTCCGGTGGCTGGCGCGGTGCCGGTGCGATTCGAGGGCCAGGACACCGGAGTGCTGCTTGTGGCCAGGCGATCGTCCCAAGAGCTTAGCCAGGCAGAGATGGACGTGCTGGCCGTGGTGGCGGCGCAATTGGGCCTGGCGGTGGAGAACGTGCGACTCGGCGAGCGCTCCTCTCGCCAGATCAGGGAACAGGATGTGCTCTTCGACGTGAATCGGGCGATTGCAGCGACGCTCGAGCTGGATGCCCTTCTGGATCTCATCGTTCAGTCGGCGATGAGGACGATACCGTCGGTTCATGCCGTGGTCATGCACCTACGTGATGGTGAGACCGGAGCACTCTTGCCTTGCGCGGCTTCGTTCATAGACCGGATTCCCCCGAGGACCGTGGGCAAGAGCGACATGCGAGAGGGAGAAGGCATTGCCGGAGAGGCCATGGCGAGGGGAGAGGTCGTCAATGTCCCGGACGTGACTCGCGAAACCAGGTTCAAGAAGGGCACCGGGCGTTCCTTCCGTGCGCTCATGGTTGCTCCGCTGATGATAGGCGATCGGCGCATCGGTACCCTCAGTGTGGATAGCCAACTGCCTGGAGTCTTCTCGCTACAGGATGAGAAGCTGTTATCGCTTCTCGCGTCGCAGGCCGCGGTGGCGATTCAGAACGCTCAGCTCTTCTCGGAAGCGCAGCGGCTGTCACACGACCTGCAGACGAGCATCGAGGAACTCAGGAAGGCGCAGACCCTGCTGATTCAATCGGAAAAGCTGTCTGCGCTTGGCGAGCTGATCGCGGGCGTAGCACACGAGTTGAACAATCCGCTGACGGCGGTGATGGGATACGCTCGTCTTCTTCAAGGAAGCGAAGGGGTCAGCGAGCGTATGGAGCGCGACCTGCGCAAGATCCATCTTCAGGCCCAGCGAGCAGCACGCATCGTGAGAAGCATGCTGACCTTTGCGCGCCAGCACACGGTCGAGCAGCGGTGCATCGACGTCAACTCGGTGATCGAGCAGGTTCTGGAGTTGCGAGCATACCAACTCCGTGTGAACAACATCCGACTTGTGACTGACCTGTCCTGTGAGCCTCTCGAGGTGCTGGCGGACGTCAACCAACTCCAGCAGGTGTTTCTGAATCTGATCAACAACGCACAGGACGCCATCGCGGATGCAAAGGGCAGCGGCCATTTGACTGTTACTACTCGGCGAGTGGGCGCCGTAGTCCGGGTGGAGTTTGCTGACGATGGACCGGGGATCCAACCGGAGAACATGGGTCGCCTGTTTTCGCCCTTCTTCACCACCAAAGGGGTTGGCAAGGGAACGGGATTGGGCCTGAGCATATGCTACGGCATTGTACGCCAGCACAGAGGGCGGATCTGGGCCGAGAGCGAGGCCGGAGCTGGGGCAACATTCATCATAGAGTTGCCGGCCTCGCCACGGGAGACCGAGGCTCGGGCCGAAATGGCGACGCCTCTGCTTCAGGAGGTACTGGTCACGGGCCGCCTCCTGGTGGTTGATGACGAGGAGGAGGTCGCAGAGCTACTGTACCGCCTCCTGAGTGACGATGGCCACGACGTCGAAGCCGCTTTCAGTGGGGAGGCTGCGCTGGCCAAGATCCTGGAAGAGGAGGCGAAGGGGAACGGTTACGATCTCATCGTGACCGATATCAAGATGCCGGGCATTGACGGCCCGCACCTGTATCATGAGGTCAGAGCGAGATATCCAGGTCTGGCCGATCGAATGATCTTCTTCACCGGCGACACAATCAACCTGGAGACGCAGGCGTTTCTGGAGAGAACCGGCAATCGGCACGTCGCAAAGCCCTTCGTGGTGGAGGAACTGCGCGGCGTGCTGGCCGAGATGCTAGAGCGCAGAGTGCTGCACGAACCCATCTCGGGAGGTGAGCAGGATTCGGTGTGAGGGCGTGCTTCCCAGGCAGGTCGCTGTTGGGGGGGATGCCTGTAGGGGCCTGCGGAAGCAGGCAGCGATTGAGGGATTGGCGAGAAAGCAAGGAGGTATTGATGACCCAGAGGATCAACCCGCAGATCTTCCGAAAGTACGATGTGCGGGGCATAGTGGGGCGTGATCTCACTGACGATGTTGTGGAGCAGTTGGGGAAAGGATACGCCACCTATGTGTTGCGTCACGGTGGTTCTAAGGTTAGCCTAGGGTACGATGCCCGTCTGAGTTCCCCCGGATTCGCAGAGTGCCTGGCGAGAGGTATGCTGTCGACCGGACTGGATGTCGTCGGGATTGGGCTTGTTCCCACGCCGGTGCTGTACTATTCTCTGTTCAGCCTTGAGGTCGACGGCGGGGTGGTCATCACGGGCAGCCACAATCCCTCAGAGTATAATGGTTTCAAGCTGGGAGTCGGTCGCGCGACCATCTACGATCAGGAGATTCAGGTAGTGCGCCGCATGATCGAATCAGGGGACTTCGAGGTAGGGCAGGGTGAGCTGACGGAACAGAGTGTGATTCCCGATTACATAAGGACGGTCAAGGAGAGTATCGGGACGTTTGACCGGCGGCTGAAGGTGGTAGTGGATGCGGGCAACGGCACCGGCGGGATGTTCGGCCCACAGCTCCTGCGTGATCTCGGCGCCGAGGTGGTGGAGTTGTACTGCGACGTGGATGGGAGGTTCCCCAACCACCATCCGGATCCCACGGTGCCGGAGTTTCTGACGGACTTGATCAGACGGGTGAAGGAGGAGAGGGCGGACCTGGGGATCGCGTGGGACGGCGATGCGGATCGCATCGGTGTGATCGACGATCAGGGAAACATCATCTGGGGGGACCAGTTGATGATCCTCTTCTCACGGGAAGTCCTTGCCGCTCAGCCGGGCGCCAGCATCATCTTCGAGGTGAAGAGTTCCGAGGCGCTGGCTCACGAGATCGAGAAGGCCGGAGGGGTGCCGGTCATGTGGAAGACGGGCCATTCATTGATCAAGGAGAAGATGAAAGAACTGCATTCTCCTCTGGCGGGTGAAATGAGTGGACACATGTTCTTCGCTGACGAATACTTCGGATACGACGATGCTCTGTACGCCTCCTGCCGCCTGCTTCGGCTTGTCGCTCGTGAGGGCAAGAAGGTGAGCGAGCTGCTGGCGGACGTGCCCAAGTACTACTCCACGCCTGAGACTCGCGTTGCCTGCTCGGAGGAGCGCAAGTTCCACGTTGTGGAGGAGGTCGCTCGCTACTTCAGGCAGCAGTACGAGACGATCGATGTGGACGGCGTGCGCATCCTGTTCGATGGAGGGTGGGGATTGGTGCGAGCTTCAAACACCCAGGCCGTACTGGTGCTACGTTTCGAGGCCTCTTCTCCTGAGCTATTGGAGCAGATACAGAATCAGGTCATGGACAAGCTGCACGAGATCATGAGCCGTCAGTAGGATGGGTCAAGGAAGGTTGATGCGAGTAGGGTGACGGCAAGGCGATTGCTGCCCTCGGGGCGGCGATCGCCAACTCATCGAGGATGACGCGGTTTGCCCCGTGGTTGCTTTGTTGCTATGCTGGCGATCACGGGGCATTCTGGTAGGAGGGCGGCCTCTGGGCCGCCCTTTCGTTACCCAGGGAGCACCCAGCAGTTGCGAGTCTCGTTGTCCCCGGTGGACTGCCCGAGCTCGGTTCAGGCGGTCTGAGGGATCGGAGACTGGCCGACCAGGTGAGCTCAGCATAAGAGGCGCCAATCGGCGCCAGAGGTCGTATCATGATTAGTCTCTCATCGAGCCTTGTGGAAGCCATGCGGTCGAGAGAGGGCGCGCCGTGTGTCAGGGCCGTGGTGATGGATAGACGCCGGCGCTGGAGCACGATACTGAAGACAGAGTGCAGCAAGGCGCAGACGGCTGCGGTGGAGATGACGGGGGGCGTAGTCCTTCGGGCCCGAGCGACGGCGGCGGGCGGAATCGAGGTACAGACCGTTGCTGAGCCGGGCACGGCAGCTTCGTGGGAATCATCGTGGTCGGAAGTCGCCGATGACGCTCTGCCGAGCACTGATGTGGCCTTGGCCCGACGCGCAGGCGCGGGTGATGTGCGACTGTTCTACATTCAGTTGCATGGAGATACGTACCGCTTGAGGTGCGTGACGAGCGGAGACTGCGGGGCAAGCTGGGGCGCTCCTGCCGATGTGTGCTCGAGTGTGGAGGCCATAGGCTCTCTCGCGGCGGCGGGTACGGTGGTGCTCTACGTGCGCGACGGAAGGGTGAGGCGACGCTGGAAGCCCTGGACCGGGGGTGTGTGGGGAAGCGAGGCGACGTGGACCGGGTGCGGGCACCTGTCGGAGGATCGCGGTCTCGCGGCGGTGCTGGAGGGCGGAGTCTACTTCGTGACGGTGGCCGGGAAGTGGGGGGAAGACCGGCGGCTGCGCACGGGTACCTATTCTGGTGTGGAAGGCTGGTCGACAGAAGTGACAGACGTGGTGCCGCCAGGTCTGCCGGCGGCCGACTACTGTCCTGAATGGCCGTCGCTTGTGCTGGTGGATGGAGTGAAGCACCTGGGCTACATGGACAGCTATCTGGGCACTCCTTCGTACGCGATGCAGGTGGTGATGAGCACCACTGATTGGGATCACTGGGGCTGTGCCTGTGGACTGGATCTGGGTTGGGAGACGAAGAAGCGCGCCAACTTGGTATACAGCTCCACGGAGCAGTCGCTATACGCCGCGATGGAAGGCGACGTGGTAGCATCTCGATCGTACGATGCAGGAGATCCCGGCCAGAGGATGGTGGAGGGCGATGTGCTCTTCTACCAGATGAACGTGGGCGAGGGCTATGGTTACATGCTGGTGGATGTCTTCAATCCGGCCGGGAAGTACGACGAGTTTGGACGAGCGGACAAGGCCGGTGAGGCGATCAAGATGCTCTCCGAGGTGGTGATGGAACGAGGCTACCGGACCTCGGCGGGCGCAGAGTATGTAGCTGGCTCGCGCTTCTACGTGGTGAAGGCGAGTCACCGGGTCGGCGTTGGGCGCCCGGCCCTGCGACTGGTGTGCGTAGACGGCTGGGGCCTGATGGGACGATGGGAAGCCGATCAGAGCTACCGGTGGGTCGGGAAGAGCGTCAGATGGCTAATTACTGAACTGGTGTCCCGGTCGTGTCAATTGGTGTGTGGGTTCGATGGCTCGACTGAATGGGACCTGGAGATCGACGAGTTTGCCCTTCATCCGGTTGGCTGGACGCTGGCGAAGAGTCGCGAATCATCGGAAGGCGGGGAGGGCATTCCGGTGGTGAGTTGGACCGGTACTGCCGTCCGTGCCGTGAATGCGTTACTGAAGAAGGTGGGCGGGCGCGCCTTCTGGGATCAGGAGGGCAGGCTGCAATGCATCGTCCCCTCGAACCAGAGTGTAGTGGACTGGCACGAGTATGGCGAGAACCAGGAAATCATCAAGGCCGAGTACGGGACGGCGTTGGTGGCACCAAACGTGCTCCGGGTGATGGGCCAGGCGACTGGCTGGCAAGCGGGACACCTGATGCAGGGGCAGGAGCTGGGCTGCCGATTGATGGGCATCGCCGTCGACCTGCACTTGGACCAGTGCCATGAGTGTCAGAAGATGGTCAATGGGATGTGGGACAGGGCGGCAGCGGCGGAGTATGGTGGTTGGCTGGAGGTGCACTTGAATCCTGGGCAGGAACTGTGGGACTTCGTAAGCGTGACAGACGGGCGCTGCGGCTACTCCTCGGAGCTACGCCGTGTGGCGAGCATCTGCGAAGTGTGGAACAGTGCCGCGCGACGGTACAGCTCGATACTGAGAATCGAAGGCACGTAGCCCGCGGCTGTAGCCAACAGGGCGAGTTGGGCATCGGCGGGCCTGGACACGCAACCCGGGATGAGTGTGTCGAGGTGCAGAGTGCCGTGGGGCCGACGCTCGCCGGGAGCGACCTTACCCGCGCGCGGATTCCTCCCTTTTGGTCGTCCGGGCCACGATCCCCAGTATCTCGGTCACGCTGAATGGCTTCATGACCAGCGTGCGGCCGCAGTCACTGATGAATGCCTTGGTGTCGGTGCTGACCGTATCGCCGCTGACGAAGACGAAGCGCCGCGCTGTCTCCGGCTGCTTCTCGGAGATGGCTTGATAGAGCGTCTTCCCGCTCATTCCAGGCATCTTCAGGTCGCAGAAGACGATGTCGAAGTGGTCTCGCTCCAGCAAGGTGAGGGCCTGGGCGCCATCCGATGCGGTGACTACTGTGTGCCCAGCACTCTGCACTATGCGGCGGATCAGGTCGGCCACATCCGGTTCGTCGTCAACCACCAGCATTCTGAGAGGGGTGAACGGCTGCTCGTGGACCTCCTCGGCACCGTGCGTCAGCTTGACGCCGGTGTCGGCGGCGGACACGATGGGGAGCTCGATGATGAACTTGGCTCCCTGGCGGTCTTGGCCGTCGCCGCAGATGAGATTCTCAGCCCAGATGGTCCCGCCGTGTTCTGCGATGATGCCGTAGCAGATCGAGAGTCCAAGGCCGGTTCCCTGACCCACTTCCTTGGTGGTGAAGAAGGGGTCGAAGATGCGTCCCATTACTTCGGGGTTGATCCCCGGGCCGCTGTCCTCGAACTCCAGGTGGATGATTCCCGGGCGATCTGCTGGCATAAGGGAGCGGACTGTGAGTACTCCTCCTCCATCCGCCTCGCCCATCGCCTGCTCAGCGTTGATGATGAGATTCAGGAATACCTGCTTGAGTCTGTGCGGGTCACCGACGGTCAGCGGAAGTCCTTGCCACAGCTCGGTTGCCAGCACGATGTTGTGCACACGCATCTCGTAAGCGCGCAGGGACAGCGTCTGTTCGAGGGCCGCATTGATGTCCACGGCGCTGCGCTCGGGCTCGTAGCTTCGTGCGAAGGTCAGAAGATCAGTGGCTATCTGACTGCTGCGCTGGGCGGCTTCGTAGATCCTTTGCAGATCGTGCTTGGTGTCATCGTCCAGGTCACGGAGTCTCAGCAGTTGGGCGTAGCCAATGACGGCGGTGAGGGGATTGTTCAGCTCGTGAGCCACCCCGGAGACGAGTTCTCCCAAGGCGGCCATCTTCTCGCTCTGCATCAGTCGGGCCTGTGCGGCTTGCAGATCCTGCATGCGGGCCTGCAGTTGCTCGAACAGGCGAGCCTGGGAGATGGCCGCAGCGGTCTGCTGGGCGATGACCGAGAGAACGCGGCGATCAGCCTCGGTGAAGCAGTCGGGCGAGTAGGACTGGACACTCATGGCACCGATGATGTGGTCTTCGAGGATCATGGGGACACCCAGCCAGCTTCGAGGTTCTTCCCCTATGACTAGCCCAGGCGCGGGCAGAGACTGCTTTTGAGCCCGCAAGTCGTAGAAGAGGAGTGATTCGCCGCTGGCGACGACGTATGCGATCAAGCTGTTGCCGCCGGTGAGGGGAAGGGGGGGCGGTTCTTGGTGTTCTCCCTTGTCTATGGCTAGCTTCGGATAGACGTGGTCTCCTTCGTCGTTGAGCAGCCCGACGAAGAAGACATCGGCCTTCATCAGGCGCGTGACTTGCCCGTGTATGCGGTAGAGGACGTCGTCCAGGACGAGGGTCTGCGTCAGTCCCTGCATCACGGTATTGATCGCTTCCAGCTCCTGGCTGCGACGCTGAGCCTGATTGAAGAGGCGTGCGTTCTCGACAGCCACGCCAAGCTGCCCTCCAATCGATGCAAGCAGGCTCAGGTCCTTCTTCGTGGCCGGCCGATCGTGGCGAGTGAGCAAGCAGACGGCTCCCTGTACGGTGTCACGGGATGTCAGAGGCGTGGCCATGATCGTGCGCACGCCCTTCCGAAGCAGTACCTTGCGCCAGACGGGGTCGGAGTAGTCATTGACTCCCGCAACGATTGGTGCCTTCGAGAGCACACTCCTTCCGGCCAGACCACGACCCAGCGGGATCCGAGCGGCCAGCGCGAGATCCGCCGGATCCGTGTCCTCCAGACCCCACGTAGCGCATCGGAAGAGAGCGTTCTTGTCGGCGTCCAAGAGATACGCCATACCTGCCTCAGTGCCCAGTGCCTGACAGACGATACTCAAGGCGTCACTCACGGTCTGTCGCTCATCCAACGAGCGCCCAGCTATGGTGGCCAGAGCATTCAATGTCGAAAGCTCAGACACGCGCCTTCGCAGAGTCCAGTCGGTCTCCTCACGGAGCTGACGATTCTCCACGATGAGAGCAATCGCGTCGGCCAGTCTCTGGACCAGGTCCTCATCTGCATGGCCGAAGTGCTTCGGCAGAGGGTGTGTGAGGCAGATCGCGCCGAGCACACGTGCGCTCGAGAGAAGCGGTACACACAGTAGGGATCTGGCAGGCTGGGAGGACAGCCCGCGGGGATACCAGTCTTCGCATGAGTCAAGGTCCTCAATGAGCAGGCTCTCCTTGTCTCGAATGACGCGGTTGACCACCCCACGCTGGGTGGCCTCACCGACTATGATCCAGCCTGAAGCTTGGGGCACGCGCTCGTCGATGGCGAACTGAACCACCCGGCCAGCCTGGTTCCTTATGATGATGCTGGCGCTGTCGGCTGCGGTTGCTTGCGAGAGCAAACGGCGGATCTCGCGCAGAGACTGGTCAAGCGGGGTGCGCTGTCTCATCAGCTCCACGAGATGCTCTAGAGTGGATGATCTGTTCCATCGTTGGGAGAGAGCCGTGCCAGGCAAGCCCTGTTGGCTGACCTCAACATTGGCTGATGGCAAAGGAAGCCTCTCTTTCTCTTCGTGCTGTCCAGCCCTCGCGCCAAGGGGCGAAGCGTGACTGGGGCTTGGCGGCGAGAACGCAGACGAGCGCTCGAACCCACACTGGCTGCAGTTCAGACCTGAAGTGTTTCGTTGACGGTATCAGAGTGCTGATTGGACCTGGCCGGCGCTTTTCCGGAAATGGGCAACTCCACAATGAAGACGCACCCGTGATCGTCCTTTCCTCGTCGACTCTCGACCCAGATCTTGCCTCCGTGTTCCTCGACGATTCCGTAGCAGATGGAGAGGCCGAGCCCCGTTCCTTGCCCCACTTCCTTTGTGGTGAAGAAAGGCTCGAAGACGCGATCCACGATCTCTGTCGGAATCCCTGGGCCATTGTCTTCCACCTCGATCCTCACCACTCCAGGCCGCGCGAGAGTGCGCACCACCAGGCGTCCGGCTCCGCGGGTACTGGTCATGGCCTGCTCAGCATTGATCACGAGGTTGAGGATCACCTCCTGTAGCCTGTGTGGGTTGGCCACGATGGGCGGGAGCGAAGGGTCGAAGTCGCACACCAGTACGATGTCTTCCGCTCGGAACTGGTAGTGGCGGAGGGACAGGGCCTCCTTGATGGCGGCGTTAACGTCGGTCTGCTCGTGCGCGGGTTCCCTCTGGCGCGAGAATGTGAGGAGGCTGCGCACGATCTCGGCACTGCGGGATGCAGCGTTGAAGATGCGGCGTGCGTCACCGCGCAAATCGCCGCGCAGGTCGCCGCTATCGAGGATGAGCTGTGTGTATCCGAGGATAGTCGTAAGTGGGTTGTTCAATTCGTGAGCCACGCCCGAGACGAGTTGCCCCACGGCCGCCAGTTTCTCGGACTGGACGAGCCGCGCCTGGGTGGCCTTGAGTTCGGTGAAGCGTTGACGGAGCTCCTCGTTCAGTTCGCGTGTTCGACGCTCAGAGTCTCTGAGCTGGTCCACAAGCTGCGCGTGCTCTATGGCGGTTGCTGCGCGCTCGGCGAACAGCTCCAGCACCCCCACCTCACCCCGGGTGAAAGTGTGGGGCCTGGCGCACGCCACGATGAGGACGCCGAGCACGCGTCCGCCGTGCTTGAGCGGTATGCCTGCCAGAGCCTCTAGGCCTTCACCGTATGTGGAGGAGGCGAAGAGCGGATGGTGCTGTGGGTCATTCACGACCAATGGATCGCCACTCTGAGCCACGGTACGGGTGACTCCGCGGGGCCGAGGCGGCAGGAGCGGTTCGCGGAGGGGCTTCCCCCCTTGGGCTGCGCCGGCACCGAAACGCAGTTCGTCCTGCTCGTTATCGTACAGGAAGATGTGTACGTCATCAGCATCGACCAGGTGCAGCACGCTACGAGAGATGCCATCCAGGACTTGGGGAAGCTCCAACGATTCTGCCACTTCCGCGCTGACGTCTTGGAGAGCTCCCAACTGCTGCAGTCTGCGCTGTGCCTCGTCGTAGAGGCGAGCATTCTCTATGGATGCCGCAGCTCTCTGAGCTAGCAGGTCCAGCACACCCACCTCGTCAGGTGTGAAGGTGTGGGGTCTGGCGCAAGCAGCGTTGAGCACACCCACGACACGGCCGCCGTGCTTGACCGGGATCCCGACTATGGATTGCATTCCCCAGTCCTGGTCATTCGGTCCGAATAGGGGGTGGCGCTGGATATCGTTGGCCACGATCCGACTGCCGGTGTGAGCTACGGTGTAGGTTAACCCGTCGGTACGGGGCAGCGACACCGGCTCGCGTAGGATTCTCCCTCCCTGCAGCATACCCGTGCCGAAGTGCAGTTCGTCCAAGTCGTCGTTGTACAGGAAGATGTGGACGTCGTCAGCGTTGACGAGACGCAGCGCGCTTTCCGCGATGGCGTTCAGCACCGTGGGAAGATCGAGCGAGTCACCCACTCTTGCGCTCACATCTTGCAGAGCCGCCAATTGTCGCAACCTGCGCTGGGCATCCTGGTACAGGCGAGCGTTTTCGATGGCCGCCGCCGCGTGGTTGGCGAAGGCCATGACCAGATCGCCATCCTTCTCCTCGTAGGCCTCCGGTGTGGAGTTGTCGACACAGAGCACACCAACGGCTTTGTCCTTCACTATCAAAGGGGCGCCAATCCAGGCGCGGATGTACTCTCCGAATCCGGGGTCTGTCCAGCCATTCTGCAGCTTGACGTCGCCTATCACAGAGGGCTTCTTCCTGGTGAGGACCTCAGCGGCGAGGCGAGCTTCCTCGATGCTGAAGAGGTGCCCGAGTGCCTTCTCGCTCTCCCCCAGGCCGCCCACAGCGACTGTTCGCAAAGCGTTGCCTTCGGTGAGCAGTACCGAGCAACTGGTGCAGCGGATGACCTGCGATAGCTGCTCCAGAATCAGGCGCAGCAGTTTGCCTTCGTCAAGCGTGGAGCTCAAGATCGCCGAGATCCGGCTCAGAGTCTCGGCAACGCGGTGTCCAGTCTGTTCCTGCTGGTAGAGTCGAGCCGTGCGCATGGCGACCGCCAACTGATCCGCCAGGATGGTCAACAACTCCAGGTCGCTCTGGCCGTAGGCGTTCAACCTATCGCTCTCCACGTCCAGAACACCCAGGGTCTCGCCCTCCAGCCGTATTGGTACGGCGAGTTCTGAGGCAGTACTCGGTAGGCCGTCCCAGTGAGAATAGCGAGGATCGGTGTCGACGTCCGGCACCAAGACCGGCTTTCCGGTCGCCGCGGCCGACCAAATGATTCCCCGGCCTGGTTTCAGCACGTGGCCGGCCTCCTCATCTAGGATGGCAGAGTCGCCGGCTTGGGCCGCCAGACGTAGCTCTGTCTTCTCGAGTAGCCACACGCTGACTACGTAGTGCCGGAATGTGTCTCTCACAAGTGTGACGGCGCGCTGGAAGAGCTCGCCAGGTTCCAGCGCCGCAGCGAGATGACGGCCTATCTCGGTGATTGTGCGAAGCTCGGCTGCTCTGCGGCAGGCCTGCTCGTAGAGAGTGGCGTTGTCGATTGCGGTTGCCGCCTGTTCGGTAAGGGCGGCAAGTAGAGTGGCCTGGGACGAACCATAGCAGCCTGGAGCTGCACTTCCAAGGCAGATGAAGCCGGTGACCCGTCCCCTTGCCAGCAGAGGGCACCCGAGCCACGAGCGAATCCCCTGTCCTGCCGGGAAGCTGTTGTGGGGATCGGCCTGCGCGTCGTCCAGAGCCAGGGGTAGGAGGGTATCCCTGATCGTCTGGAGAGCGGGTACGTCTTGCACGGCGAACCAGCCGCGGGTAATCGCTTCACCATTCTGGTGGCCCCGGGTGAAGCCCACGCGTACGGTATCTCCGTCAAGCAGCAAGACGCTGGCCGAGTCGTACGGGATCGCGCGGCTCACCTGCTCCAGCGCGTGCTCCATGACTTCCCGGGGGTTCAGGCTGCAGCACCCGAGACCGTGTGCGTTTCGGGTGGCCCCACCCGGCTCGTGACCGCTGTCTCTCGGTTCGGAGTCATGCGGCATCGGCTTCATCCGGTTGATGCTCCTGTTCGTTTGAGTTGGCTGCATCGCGCGAGTACGGAGAACTCGTCAGAACTGGCCCCACCTACCGGAAGTCCGTGCCCGGGACTCGGTAGTCATTGCCGGCGGTCTCCACGCCGATTGAGGCCTGAGTAACGGTTGGGCCAATCGGGGCATTCTCACTCAGTCGTTGCCCCGTTGATCAACTCTGGTGATGCTGTCCGCTATCGTCTTCGCTCTGCTGTGTCTCCAGTAGCTCTTTGAGCGCAATGGCGACTTGAGCCGAGGTGAAGGGCTTGGGTATGCTCGGCCGCCCGGACCGGTCGATGAACGCGGCCGTTCCGGGTGTGATGACGTCGCCGGTGGTGAAGATGACTCGTTCGGTCAATCCTCGATCGATGCGCTGGAACTCGGAATAAAGCTCTCGTCCACTCATGCCCGGCATCTTCAGGTCGGTGATGATAGCGTCGTATTCCTCCTGGCTTAAGCGCGCCAGGGCCTCTTCGCCACCGTAGACGGAAACTACGTGACACCCCATTCTCTCTAGCATGCGACCGAGCACCAGAGCCACAAGCTCCTCGTCGTCCACTACCAGAATGCGCTTGCCCTTTGCTATTGCCATGCTGGGCTGATACAGTCCCGGGTCCTCGTCGGATGGCTGCGCGGCGGTTGGGGTGGTTGGAACGGGTAGCTCGATGACAAAGCGAGCGCCGCTGCCATTGCCGAGATCCTCGGCCCAGATGCGGCCGTAATGCTCCCCTATGATTCCGTAGCAGATGGAAAGCCCCAGACCGGTTCCCTGACCGACCTCACGGGTTGTGAAGAACGGGTCGAATATGTGCTCCATGATGTCGGGAGGTATGCCCCCTCCATCATCCTCAAACTCGATGCGAACTGCCGGAGAGGCAACATCCAGGGCAGGCGGCTGCCCGGCCGGCAGAGGGAGTGCGTCCTCGGTTCGCAGCAGAGTGCGAACCTTCAAGGTACCGCGGCCTTGGTTCTCGGTCATCGACTGCTCGGCGTTGATCAGCAGGTTGAGAAACACTTCCTGCAGCCGATGCGGGTCTCCACTTATGGACGGAAGATCCGGATCGTACTCGCGGATCACGTGGACGTTCTGCACTCGCAGTTGATAGGAGCGCATGGCGATGGTCTGCTCAATGAGCTCGTTGACCTGAATCAGGCTTCTCTCCGGCCGGTACTCACGGGCGAAGGTGAGCAGGTCCTTGACGATTCTGGAGCAGCGGTCGGCAGCATGTCGAATCTTCCCCAGGTCGTCCCGAGCACGAGGACTGAGGTTGGCCGTCTCCAGCAATTGGGAGTATCCCATCACCGCGGTGAGAGGATTGTTCAGCTCGTGGGCGACACCGGAAACGAGCTGCCCTACGGCCGACATCTTCTCACTCTGCACCAGGCGCGCTTGGGCTTCCTTGAGGCGGCCCATGCTCTCCTGGAGGGCGTCGAAGAGCTCAGCCTTGTGCCAGGCAGCCGCCAGTTGGTGGGCGAATGCCGTGATGGCGGGCACGTTCTCTTCCTGCAGCGATGGGGAGCTGACGCTTAGGACACCGATCACCGTGTCCTCCACGATCAGGGGAGCGCTAATGACCAGAGGACGGACGGCCATCTCCTCGTCGGCGGGCGTGGGCACGATCAACTCCGGTGGATCGTGAGAAATCAGAGATACTCGCTCCCTGATCACCCGTTCATAGGTCTCGTTCTCGCCTATCGGCAAGCGAAACGGTGAGACAGGCTCATCCAGATGCGATCCGTTTGCCTGTGCAGCGGGACAATCGTACGTGCGGTACACCAGGGACAGGTCTTCTCTCTCGGCGTCTACCATGAGGGCCACACACTGAATGCCCAGACGCAGCAACACGGTGCCTGCGGCGTCGAGTATCCTCTCTGGTGTGTTGGCGGTCGCCATGGCGCTGGCCGCTTCGTTGAGTGCTTGCAGGAGCCGTTCGCGCTGCAGTCGGGCCGTGATATCTCGGATCACGGCCGTGTATCCGGAGTCCTCGCCATCCATCGTCTTGAGCAGGCTGGCGGACACCTCTATGTCGACCGAGTGACCATCCTTGTGCCGCGCACGGCTAACGTAGTTGCTGATGAAGCCCGATGGTTGCAGCAGCTGGAGCATGCCCTTGCGGTGCTGGTCTCTGGTGTCCTCCAGCGCCACGAAGTCCAGGGGCTGTCCGAGCGCTTCGTCACGTGACCAGCCAAAGATGTGCTCGGCACCTGCGCTCCAGCCGGTGATCCCCGCCTCGGCGTCGCCGGAGATGATCGCATCGATGGAACTGTCTAGAATGGCACGCTGGTGCTCTTCGGCCTGCCGGACCTCGGTGAAGAGGCGCGCATTCTCGATGGCGACACCGATCTCGTCGCCGATGATCTCCAGCAGGCGGAGCACGTCTTGCTCGATGGCCTGAGATCGCTCCGAGGCCAAGAAGACCACGCCGAAGACGCGTCCCTTGGCTCGAAGAGGTATGCCGACAGCCGTTCGCAGATCGCGGAACGGGCTCGGGAGCTGCCGTGCGTATGGCTGTTGCGGATACTGCGTTGTGTAGGCCAACTTGCCCTTTCGAACCACGTAGCCCACGATGCCGTCACAGGCGGAGGGGCCGGCAGATGGGGGAAGGCTCTGCGTATCGGTGCCTCTCTCTGCAGTCAGGATCAGGTCGCCGGATGGCTCCTGGAAGTAGACCCCACCTATCTCCAGGCCAGTGAGAGTCATGGTTCGCTCGAGAACCATGGCGACGATTTCCTTCGGGTTCAGCGAACTGCTGGCGGTGGCAGTCACTGCATGGATGGTTGCCAGTTGATCTGCACGGCTCCTGGTCTCGCCGAAGAGTTGGGCGTTCAGCACTGCCATGCCTAGTTGGTGGCTCAGGGCGATGAGCAGGCGACTCATCTCTGGGCCCATTCCCAGCTCCTCTTTCGACACCAGGATTATCGCGCCGAGGAAGCTTCCTCTTGCCTGCAGGGGGACTCCGATGAACGAGAGATAGCCCATCTCCGCGGCGCGCTGATAGCGTTTGGTGAGCGGGCTGTCTGCCAGGTGCGTGATGACCGGCTTGACGAAGCTCTTGGGGCTCTTCCGCCGCACAACATCGCGCAACGATACCCGGTTGAGGAGATCAGCCAATCCCTCGGGCAGGCCCTGTTGCAGTCTCAGCACCAACTCTTGTGTTTCATGGTCCCAGAGATGGACCGCGCCGCCCTCAATGCCGGTGGCTGCCAGGATCTTGGGCATTGCATTCTCGAGAATCTCATCCAGGTCCAGGCTGCGACCCATGGCGGCGGACAGGCTGTTGAGGCCTTCCAGTTCGGCGACCCGACTGCGCAGCGCGTCGTCAGTCTGCCGGTACAGCCAGGCGTTCTCTACTGCCCAGGCCACCCGATCTGCGATAGCTTCGGCAACGTGCAGGTCGTCCTCGTCGAAGTGCTTGGGTCTGTTGTGGGTGATGGTCATCACCGCGCGGACCTGCTGGCGGACCTTCAGGGGAACACAGATGACGGAACGGCTGGGCCACCGCTCATCAGGGAAGGTATACCAGCGCTCGTCCTCATGTACGTCAGCGATGAGAACACCAACCTGGTGGTCGAGCACCCAGCGGCTAAGACCATCGTCGAGAACAGGGGAGGCAGCAGATGCCGATTCCTCTCTGCCAAGCTCGTGGCTCAGAATCCGATAGGTGACCTGCTGGCCCTCTTCCAGAACGAGGATGCTTCCACGCTCAGCCTCCATGGCAGATATGGTGAGCGAGAGCACCTCTCTCAGAACGTGGCTGAGGTTGAGGCTGGAGCCTACCTGGTGCCCAATCTCGTCAAGAAGCTGGAATCGCCCCTTGGCCAGGGAGAGTTGGCGATAGAGGTGGGCGCTCTCGATGGCGGTGGCGACCTGGTTGGCGAAGATCTCCAGCCCCTGAAGCTCGTCGAGAGCAGGTCGGCTTCCGCTGACGGGATCGGTCACGAGCATTGTGCCCAGTCTTCCGGAGGGACCATCAAGAGGCATGATCAGCAGGTCATCCGCGCGCCACTCGTTCCGTTGAGAACCGGGCCGAGACTCGGATACCAGCGCCGCCTTGATTTCCTCGGGGCAGTTGATCTCTGGCTGGTCGAGAAGAGCGGTGATCATGAAGGCACGTCCGAGGCGGAACTGCTGATCGGCGTACCATTCCGTCACCGGAGATGGTTCAGCCGACAGCAGCGCCTCGCTGGTCGTCGGTGTGGTTCCGATTACTGCTACCGGACGGGAGAACGCTCCGCTCCCGTCACGCATGCGAATGACCACCTTCTTCCAGCCCAGTGTGTCGTGCACTGAGTTGCATATGAAATCGAGCACGGCCGACAGGGTGAGTTGCATGCGCATTTGCTCACCGATGCGGGCTATCTCGGAGAGGAGTGCGTCTCGCCGATCCTTGCCCCCGGTGACGCGAGAACGCCGGAGGACGGCTGCAACCATCGGCGGCACACACGCGGGGTAGCCACTCGCTCTCAGTATGTAGCCGGCGGGGCCTGGCTGTGAGAGCTGGCTGGCAGCGTTCTCGTCGGCCTCGTCTACCAGGAAGACGACAGGCAACGAGGCGGCTCGTTGCTCGGTCTGTAGCAAGAGATCACCTCCGGGGGTGTCCAGAAGGCGATAATCCGCCAGAGCCAAGTCGAACCATTGGCTTTCGAGATGCTCCAGGTATTCCTCGAACGTAGTGACGGGATAGACCTCCATGCCGGGCGCGTGTTGGGCGAGATACTGAGTCAGTAGCCTGCCCCGCGTCTGATCAGCGTCGACGAGGAGGATTCGCGCGACTGGGACCGTCATCTAGCCAACTCTCCCTTTCCTCCACTGCTCTTCCCGTGTTTGACGCCTCTCCCCTTGAGGGTCAAGAATGTGTGCGGAGAGCGCACCGGTTCTAGGCAGCATCGCCGGCGATCTCGGCGGCTGTCTGCCCGTAGTCGCGCTCTTCGCGCACAGCATTCAGTGCTCTGACGACACTGTCCACTAGTCCCAGGGCCCGTTCGTGCGCCCCGGGTGGAAGTGCATCTATGCTCTCCGCCAAGCGGCGGGCCTCCGGTGAAAGGCCGCAAGGCTCCACAGAGTTCAGGACTATGCCTGCCTTGGTAAGGATTGCGCCTGCCGAAAGGCCGAGCGCAGTAGCCAGGCGATGCAATGTGTCGGTTCCGATGTTGGTTCGCGCTCCGCTCTCGATCATGCTGACGTAGGAACGGGCCACGTTTGCCGCCCTGGCAAGCTGACTCTGGCTCATGTTCCGGTCGATGCGGAGCTCGCGAACTGTGGCTCCCAGATTGACCATTCTGCTCTCCCGGTGGGTTGACATCACGGCTCGAGGTATCGATGCCTGGACTTATTATACCCGAGAAGGTCACCAAAGTGAACACCGGACACCGCGTGTGAACGTAAAAAATCTGTAAATACCCTCGAACCCATAACGCAGGGATTGACAGACGATCGCTAGTGTGATACAATGCAACCAATAGAACATATGTTCTATTGGTTGCAGCAAGAAGCCACCGGATCGGACGTGGTGCGGCGGGCTTGCCAAAGCACGAGTGCCAGGCATTGCATGCAATGCCTGGCACTCAGTCTCGGACTGTTCGGTCAGCTATCTCAGGATGATGGGCAACCAGAGGAACATGGGTGTCCTCGTCAAGGTTGGCGTTATGCTGGGATCCAGAGTATACGTGGGCCAAGGAGTGTAGGTCGGCAACTGCGTGTAGGTCGGTTCCGGAGTGTAGGTAGGCCCGGGCGTTTGACTGGGTCCCGGTGTGTAGGTCGGGCCGGGGGTGTAGGTCGGGCCCGCTGTGTAGGTTGGGGCAACCGTGCAGGTAGACTGGCAAGTGTATGTGGGTTCGGGCGTATAGGTGGGTCCGGGTGTGTAGGTGGGCCGAGGAGTCTGGCTCGGCCCAGGGGTCGGCGAAGGCCGCCGCACCGAGTAGGAGATGCGGAGCTCCGGCCGATAGGAGACGTTAAGGTGATCGCGTGTGCCGAAATCGTACTGGACCGAGACACCGCCGTTAGCCTTGAGGGCAACGCCGAAATTGTGACTGGGATCCTGAGCCCAGGCGTGCGCAGCGTCGCTGACGTTGAAGTCAAACCTGCGATTCAAGGCCGTCACCAGAGTGGTGCCCTGTGGCACTCCTTCTCTATCCTCCCCTATCTTGCCGCACCCCTCGGATTCCCACAAGGTATCGGACTGTGCCTTTTTCCAGGTAGCCTCCAGTTCCTCCCAGTGCTTGAGAACCTTGTACGCCGACACGGGGAGCGGATTGCTGTTGCTCTGCCGAAGGGCGTAGAGGGAGAGGGTAGCTTCGTGGACATCGACGCTCGGGTCGATGAAGACATCAGTCAAATCAAAGCGAATCAGCATCGTGTGTACGCCACCGGTGCGGATGGCCATTCTGTCGCGGTCGCCGTAGTTCACGTCATCGTCCCAGTCGTTGATCCACGTGTCGGCGGTTCCATCGTAGCCATCTACGCCCTGCCTGAGGATCACATCATAAGTGTGCCGAGTCGGCGTTGGTGTGATGCTGGGCGTGTAAGTGGAAGACGGTGTCAGCGTGAGAGTCGGCGTGGGCGTGCGCGTGCGCGTCGGCGTGGAACTGGGTGTGAACGTGAGCGTCACGGTTGGCGTCAGGGTGATGGTAGGTGTGGATGTGCTGGTTGGCGTCGCGGTGCTGGTAGAGGTGGCCGTCGGCGTCTCCGTCGGCGTCTCACTTGGGGTCACCGTAGCGGTGGGCTCGAGAGTTGGTGTGGGGGTTACCAGTGTGCCCTGGTGCCGCGAACAGTATACGTCCACTTGCGCGCTCGCGTCGTCTTCCCAGGCCGCAGTAACATAGCCCAGGGGATCGATAGCGAGACAAGGATTGGTGGAATCAGTGCTGTTGTTGGAGATGTTCTCCTGAGCTTCCCAAGGTTGGCCAGGGGAATGACACACGTACATGATATCGTTGTTGCCGGGGGTGTAGTCGAACCAGGCCACATGCGCGGCACCCGAGATATCGAAGACCATGTCGGGGCTGTTCGATCCTCCGGCGGAGTTGGAGAGGTTCACGTATGGTTGCCACGGGGCAGCGCCTACACGGGTCTTGTAGAAGATGTCCCAAGGACCGGCGGAGTTGTCTGCCCAAGCTACGTGCGGATTGCCGTCGTGCCCGATGGCAACAACAGGGCTACTGGAGTCTCCCGTGCTGGAGGAGATGTTGCCTTCGGAGGCCCAGGCCAGACCTGGTGCCCTGCTGGCGTAGAAGATCTCCTGGTTGCCGGAGACGCGGTCGCGCCAGACAAGGTGGACGGTGCCCGAGGCGTCGACGGCCAGGTTGGGATCCTGGGAGTCACCTGCGCTCCACGAGGCGTTGCTGGGTGCGGTCCAGGTTCCGCCAGCTTGCTTGCTGGAGGAGTAGATCTCCCAGTTGGTAGGGTCGCTGCTGCTCCAGGCCGCGTGAACGTTGTGGCTGGCGTCAGCTACGATGCAGGGCGAATCGGCGCTCAGCGGAGCCTTGGAGATGTCCAATGCTGCACTCCAGACGCCGCCAGGGGGCAGCGCAGAGTAGTAGATGTCCCAGGCCACCGCGGTGTTGTCCTTCCACACCAGGTGCAGCGTCCCTCCGCTGTCAATGGCGAGGTCAGGGAGCTCAGAGTCGCCGGCAGTGTTGGTGATGTTGACCGGATCGGTCCACGGTTCTCCAGGAACCTGAACAGAATGGAATATCTCCTTCTGCCCGTTGACCTCCTGCTGCCATACGAGATGCACGCTTCCGGTAGTGGGATCGACGTCGGCGCAAGGATGGGCGGAGCTACCGGGGCTGTCGGAGACATTGATGGGCGCACTCCAGGCGAAGGCGGTCGGGTCCCAGTGGGGTATGGGAACTCCACGAGTCTGGGGATTGAGGCCGGATCCGGTGGAGTCGTCGGCGGCCTGGATCACGATCGGTGCGGAGGCAATGGCTGCCACGACCACGGCGAGGAAAAGACCACGTGTGACAGACCGACGCTTGCTAGTTGCTGCCATCGGCTGCTCCTTTCTATTGTCAGAGCGGAGAACAATCGGACCGCTGTGGCATCGTGTGAGTGAGGTGCCACGCCCGTGTTCAGTATGCTAATTATACGCTACGTCAGAGTAGAAAGCAAGTGCAACGAGCACTGAAGCGCACCGCCTGTCTGGCCGAGCGCTGGGGTCGCTGTCGGCGCGTTAGCAGATCGCTGATCTGGGCCTCGGCGAGGGCAGTTGGGCAGCGAGGGTGGATCGTGTATCGAGCAGCGTTCAGGGTAATGCGACAGATGTGGGGGCGTTGGTATGGCAAGGAATCCAAACAAGCGGCGCTGCTCGGTGCCGGGCTGCAGGGCGTGGGCCAAGAAGGGAACGGAGGTGTGCGCGTCACACTCCAGACGCGCGGTGTCAGGTGTGCGGAAGCCGAAGACAATGAGCACCGAGGCTGGGATCACGCGTGGGGACCGGCCGAGGGTGCCGGAGAACTCGGCGGGTGCCGAAGAAGGCAGAGGAAGGGATCCCAAGGGGATGCTGTCCGCGGCGTGCCGGCTCCGCGTACCGAGCCTGGACGATGAGATCGCACTGTTGGCGGCCAGGAGAGACGCCGTGGATCGGTGGATGGTGGAGCGCTTGTCAGAGGGTGAGGAGGTGGACGTATTGAGGTACCTGGCGTTGATCGGGCAGATCGGGTCCCGGATAGCTGGGATGCTGAAGACCCGACACGCTCTGGGCAGGAGCGGGGATGTGATCGAGGGTCTCTTCGCGGAGGCTCTGGACCTGTTGAATGAGCAGGTGGATGTCGAAGTCTAGGTTCGGGAGGCGTGATCGTGCCCAGTGCGTCGAGCTGGCTTGTACGTGGCTCTCGGACGTGAGCCGGTTCAGCCGACACGTGATCGGCCGCCCGTTGCGGGGCTATCAGGCAGAGGTGGCAAGGGCGGTATCGCGGGCAGTCCTATCCAGGGACGGAGGTACGTATGCCGTGATGATGTCCCGACAGGCGGGGAAGAACGAGACGGCTGCGCAGATTGAGGCGTACCTGATGAACGTGTTCCAGCGGGTGGGAGGCTACATCGTGAAGGCGTCGCCAACTTTCAAGCCGCAGACGATCAACAGCATCATGCGCTTGGATGCCTGTCTGGACAACCGGTGGAATCGGGGTCGGTATCGACGGGAGAAAGGGTACATGACCCGGCTGGGTGATGCTCGTTGCGTGTTCTTCTCTGCGCAGCCCGGCTCCAATGTGGTTGGTGCCACCGCCAATATCCTTCTGGAGTGTGACGAGGCTCAGGAGGTCTCCTCTGTCAAGTGGAACAAGGATTTCAAGCCCATGGGTGCATCGACCAATGTGGTGACCGTGCTGTGGGGTACTGCCTGGACGTCCGGGACCCTGCTGGCGCGGACTATCGTCAGCCTTCGACGACTGCAACGGGGGGACGGCGAGAAACGGGTCTTCAGGGTGCCGTGGGAGCGGGTGGCCGAGGAGGTCCCGGCATACGGCGAATACGTGAAGGGCGAGATACGGAGGCTGGGGCGGAATCACCCACTGGTCAAGACGCAATACTTCCTGGAGGAGATCGATACCGAAGGGGGCATGTTCGGCCCGGACCGTCGGGCAATGATGCGGGGGGATCATACGCGATATCGCGAAGGGATTCCCGGTCGCGAGTACGCTCTGCTGATCGATGTGGCGGGTGAGGACGAAGGATCGAGAAACGAGGATGACTGGGCGGTTCCTGAGTCTCGGGGGGTTGGCAGGCGAGACTACACGGCGGTGACGATCGTCGAGGTGGACCGGTCGACCTGTGGTGACCCGCTGGTCGCAGCGCCGATCTACCGGGTAGTGGACCGGTACTGGTGGCGTGGCGCGAAGCACGTGTCGCTCTACGCCAGGATTGTGGATCTGGCGCGGAACACTTGGCGGGCCAGATGGGTGGTTGTGGATGCGACGGGGATCGGCGCCGGGTTGGCTTCGTTCCTGTCGTCTTCAATGCCCGGGCCGGTGAGACCGTTCGTCTTCTCTGCCTCCAGTAAGAGCGTTCTAGGGTGGTCGTTTCTGGCCGTCTGCGATACTGGGCGGTTCAAAGATCATGCCGATGATGGGTCTCCCGAGTACGCTCAGTTCTGGCGCGAGGTGGAGAACGCGGACTACGAAATCCTGGATGGACCGGGGAAGCGGATGCGGTGGGGCGTGTGGGATCCGGAGATCCACGATGATCTTCTGGTCAGTGCTGCCATGTGTGCCTTACTCGACGATGCGGATGGGCTCTATGTGGGGAGTGAGGTAGTTGAGGCCGAGGACGTGTTGTGAGGGCACGATTGGGCGTGGGAGAGCCAGCGGATATCGTGGCAGAGGGCAGTGAGGAGAACGATGGGGGTTAGGGAGCGCGCGGCAGAGATTCTCTTCGGGGACGTTATCGAGCGGCGCGTGGCTTCAGCGGTGAAGGTGGTGGATGACCGCTGGTGGTCACAGATCGGCGGGGCGGTCGGGCCACACGATCTGGATTGGCACGAACGACAATCCGGGCTGAAGGATGCGCTTCAGGCCTGGCGGGAGAACCCGCTGGCATTCCGGATCGTGTCGCTGACGACGGACTACGTGGTGGGCTCGGGCATACGGATCCTATCGGGTGTGCCCTGGGTGCAGGAGTTCATCCAGAGGCTGTGGGCTCACCGTAGGAACCGGCTGGGCATGCGAATGCACCGCTGGTGTGACGAGCTGAGTAGATCGGGGGAGTTGTTCCTGGTGCTGAGCACGAATGCCGCGGACGGGATGAGCTACATTCGAGAGGTGCCCGCGTCGCGTGTGGATCGGGTGGAAACGGATCCGGACGACTACGAGATGGAGTTGCGCTACCACGAGATACGCTCTGTCGGAGATGTGGATGGCAGATGGTGGGTCCAGGCCGAGGCTTCGGGAGCGGAGCGACTTCCGCAGGTGATGTTGCACTATGCCATCAACCGCCCGGTGGGCTGTGTGCGAGGGCAGAGCGATCTGAGCCCGATCCTGGGCTGGCTCACTCACTACAAAGGGTGGGTCGAGGATCGAGTCAGGGCCAATCGGTACAAGAACGCATTCCTGTGGCAGGTGACGCTGAAGAACGCTACGCGCGATCAGATCGTGGCGAAGCGGAGCCAGTACGGAAGACCACCGAAACCCGGCAGTATCCTGATCACGGACGAGAACGAGGAGTGGCGGACGGTTCAGCCTGAGCTGCAGGGGTGGGACGCGGCGAACGATGGCAAGGTGATCAGGCTGATGGTGGCAGCGGGAGCCGGCGTGCCGCTTCACTTCCTGTCTGAGGGCGAGAGCGCGACTCGGGCAACGGCTGCAGAGATGGGGGATCCGACTCTGCGTCATTACTATCATCGGCAGCTGTTCTTCTGCGAGATGCTGAAGGACATCGTTCGAGTGTGCGTGGGGCGTGCTCGTGCTGTGGGTCGTGGCTGGGGTTGGTCGGACCTGAAGCTGAGTGCTGAGGTGCAGGACCTGACCAAGGATGACAACGCGAAGCTGGCCACTGCTGCGAAGACCATCGTTGAAGCGCTGGGGCTGATGAAGGACAAGGGCTGGGTCGATGATGAGACGGCGATGCGGATTGCCTACCGCTTCGCGGGCGAGTTGTTGGACGTGAATGAGCTCATGGACAGGATGGGCAAGTCGAGCACGGGAGCGGGGCAGGATGCGGTGTGAGAACGCTCTGGAGCCCGGAGGTCGGAGTGTTCAAGTGTCGCGACGATCGTTGTAGCAGGACAAGGGTAGATGGAAACGTGGCCGTGTCGGACGACCACGCCGGGTTGTCGGGAGGTTTCGCATGAAGCGTGGCACGAGGCGAGGTGTTGGGGGTGGTACTGGACTGGGTTGGCTGGCGGCCATCGCGGGGGCAGTGGCGGGATTCTGGTCCATTGGACTCAGCTTCGGCCAACTCGGGCGCATGGCGACGGAGGGGCTGGCCGGGTACGATGGCAGGGCCGATGGACTGGCTCTGGCCGGGCTGGTGGTGTGCGGTCTGCTGTGGAGGCTGGCCAAGGCACAGGTGAGGCGCTAGTCTCGGGTGGGTCCTCAGATGCAGTCGCACGGACCGGAGGTGAGATGGGCGGTTCCACGACGGGCTTGAAGGGGAGAGGCATAGGGGTGCGAGTACGACTTGGCATGGTGGATCCCGTCTCTGGGAAGGGTGGCTTCGAGGTGGTGTGCATCCGACCGGGGCGAGCCAACGGAGTGAAGTTCTCCGTCCCGGTGCTGCGGTCGGCAGCGGAGCTGTTTAGGAATGCCAGTTGCTTCGTGGATCACACCGGTTTCCTGGGAGGTTCTCGAAGTGTGCGTGATCTGGCCGGGGTGATCACTGAGGTCAGGTATGAGGATGGCCGGGGGATCGTGGGCCGGCTCAGACTCGTGTCGGGAGCGACCTGGATCGAGGGGTTTCTGCGCCAGTTGGTCGAGGATCGAGCGGCAGGCCTGCCGGTGCCGAACGTGGGACTGAGTGCGGATCTGTTCGTTTCGAGAAAGGGGGAGGAGGTAACCAGCATCCGAAGGGTGAACAGCGTGGACATCGTCCTGGACCCCGCAGCGGGGGGGAGTATCGAACGAGTGCTTAATGGCGCTGTCCGAGGAGGGACGGTGCACGGAGGTGCGGAGATGGCGGTGGAGCGTGTGGGGCATGGAGGTGCGGCGGAAGCCGGGGTGGGACTCGCTGTCCCCGATGAGGGGAGTTCGGGACTAGTGCCCGAGGGCACTTCCGGACCTGAGGACAGCGGGGCGTTCGCACTGCACGGTGGGGATGGGGCTCTGGGGCTCCGGAGAGTGCAATGCGCGGCCGTGCTGCAATCAGTGTTGGATGCCAACAAGGACCTTCCCGCGGCGATGTGTGGGCTGCTGGTGAGGAGGTTCCGAGGAGCACTGTTCGGCGCGGATGAACTGGAGGCAGAGGTGGCGGCGATCAGGCAGGCGTGGGCGGATGTACAGGAGAGTGGTGTGATCCAGGGCTTGGGTCAGAGTTGCGACGATGAGGGCCTGCGACCGGGTGGGGGCGGAGGTTCGGTGGTCCGGGGTATGTGGGACAGTCTGGATCGGGTACAGATGGCCTTCGATCGATTGATGGGTCTGGAGATCCCCTCGCAGCATTCGGAACTTCCGAGGCTGTCGGGCATCCGGGAGCTGTACTTGCTGCTGACCGGTGACTACGATATGCACGGTGCGCTGCACCCGGAGCGACTGACGCTCGCCAACGTGACGACGTCGACGATGACCAGTGTGGTGAAGAATGCGCTGAACAAGGTGCTGGTGAGATCGTACAACCTGCGGCCACGGTGGTGGAAGCCGATCGCTTACGAAGAGGACTTCACGACGCTGAACGACGTGACCTGGATCACGCTGGGCGGGATCGCGGATCTGGATACGGTGTCGGAGGGGAATGAGTACGCGGAGAAGGCGTGGAGCGACAACGAGGAGACGAGTTCCTTCGTGAAGAAGGGCAACTACGTGGGGATCACTCTCGAGATGATCGATCGTGACGACGTGGCTGCGGTGAAGGCCCTGCCGCGCAAACTTGGCTTGGCGGCAGCGAGGACGTTGGCGGGCAGCGTCTCGAATCTGTTCACGGCGCAGAGTGGTACCGGCCCGGATCTCTCGGACGGGAAGGCGCTGTTCCACCTGGACCACGGGAATCTGCTCACTACAGGTCTGAGCACGGCGGCGTGGGATACTGTGATTCAGGCCATGTTCAAGCAGGCGGAGGCGACGAGTTCGAAGCGCCTGGGGATTCGGCCCGGGTACCTGTTGGTCCCGATCGAGCTGGAGAAGACGGCGCTGACGATCATGAATTCGGCCGGGGAGCCCGGAACCGGCGACAACGATGCCAATGTGCGGCAGGGCAGCGCACGGGTGATCGCCGTTCCCGACTGGACCGATGCCAACGACTGGGCCGCGGCCGCGGATCCGCTGGATCTCCCGGGCGTCTGCATCGGCTACAGGTTTGGCCGGGAACCCGAGATGTTCGTTGCGGACCAGGACGCGGTGGGCTCGATGTTCACCAACGACGAAATGCGTATCAAGGTGCGGTTCTTCTACGCGGTGGGAATCGGGGACCACCGGGCGTTGCACAAGAACAACGTGGCCTAGCTCGCGACGCCGGGCTGGCTGAGTGAAGGGGCAAGACGGGACGGCCGAGTCATGGTGGGTGGGGTGAAGAGGAGCACGGTCTGGGGAACAGGGAGTGGAGAATGGTTGACTGGCTGAGAAGTCTTTGGGAGAACGAGACGGTTAGGGAGGTATGTCGTGCCGTGGTTGTCGCGGCGCTGGTGTGCTTGCTGGGACTCCTGGGCTACGACGTCGTGCTCGATCCGAGGGAGAGCTGGCGGGCGGCTCAGGGTACGGAGGGCTTGACCCACCTGGACGGTCTGTGGGTCGGCGAGGACGTGATGGTCGGTGGTGTGCACAGGTTCTGCCCGGCGAACGTGGTGGAGGTCACGCAGGGTGGCCACATCGAGCCAATGGGCAGCTACCAGCCGTTGCAGTGTGGCGGGAGTGGACCCGTCGGCACGTCCGATCTGGCCGGCGGTACTGCCGGTGATGTGCTTTGCCTCACAAACGTGGCCATGCAGACGATCACCATCTCGGACACCGGGATTCTGAAGCTGGGGGCCGATCGCACGTTGGGACAGCACGACTCGTTAGTGCTGTGGTGTGATGGCACCCGCTGGATCGAGGTGGCCTACTCGGACAACTGATGCGAGGACCGGGGTCGGAGAACGGAGCGAGTGGGTGCAGGACCGGGACAGGCGCGACATGGGATCGTTAGTGCGGGGTAGAAGAGTGTGGGAGGGAGGGGCGCGCCGCAGTGTGCTCAGAGCGAGAATGGGCGCACTACCCCGCGAAGGCTCCTGAGGCCAGGCAGGTCGTTGGTTCCCTGCAACGGATCTTCGGGGCAGCGAATGGCATCCCGGCCCGGCGCAGGGGTGCTGTACGAGGACTGGTCAGGGCAGATCTCTCTATTGAGGCGAAAGGATACGAGTGATGGCTGGCGGCGGCACTGCGGAGTTGCGCGCCTTGAAGGCGCAGATTGATCTGATGATAGACGAAATGAACCTCAGGATCAGCAAGCTGGAGGGCCGATCAACGAGACCTGCGGCGAAGAAGCGGCCGTCCTCGGCGAAGAAGGGGAAATAGTCATGCCGCTGGCGAGTATGACGAGGAGTACCAACGGCGTGGTGAAAGCTGCCCCGGGCATGCTGGGTGGCGTGGTGTTGACTGCCGGGTCCGACGCGGCAACGGCGGTGGTGTACGACAGCTCCTCCGAGGCAAGTGGACCGATACTGTGCAGGCTGGCGGCCGCGGCCAATACGACCTCACCGGTCGTATTCGTTGATGAGGTGGCGGTGAGCAAGGGCCTCTATGCGGCTGTTACGGGCACCGGCGCGAGCGTCAGTCTGTACTACGCGTGAGAGACCAGGCGGAAGGGGCGTGGAATGAAGCCCGCTGAGCGCGTTGAGGCGAGCCGCAATCACGGGCACCGTCGAGTGGGAGCGCGTGCAGAGGGCGCCTGAGGGAGCGAGGGCATGGCGCATACGCTGACGAGTCTGATAGAGGCCGTGGGGAGCATGTTGAAAGACAGCTCCAACACGTACTGGTCCGCGGACGAGATCGAAGATGCGATCAGGTGGGCGTTGGCGGAGTATTCGGCAGTCAATCCACGAAGGTTGGAGACGACCATCGACGACGCTGCGGGCTCGCGAGAATACTCACTGGGTTCGATCACTGGACTGCTGAAGGTGACCCGCGTGTGGTGGCCCTATGACGCCACAGACACGGTGTACCCGCCGAACTCGGTGCAATGGTACATGCTCGACGACGACACGCTGTTCCTCGACGCGCAACGTGAACCGGATGGGACGGGCAAGATCAGGGTATTCTACACGGCTGGCCACATCATCGAGGGGCTGGATGGAGCGCTTGCAACCAGTGTGGATGATATGGGCTGCCAGTTGTTGATCATCGGGGCTGCGGGTCGCTGTGTGCTGATGAAGAGCCGCGAAGCCATCGATAGCATCAACGTGAGCACTGAAGTGGCGCGCGATTGGGAGCACTGGGGTCTGGCACGTGCCAGGGAGTTCGGTGACGGCATCGAACGGGTGATGAATCGCGAACGGATGGTGGGAGATGCTCGGGTCGGCTGGGGCTGAGATTCGGCGTGGCGTGGTCCGGGGTTTCGATGAAGGCGAAAGGACCGCAACCGTTGAACTGGTGGGCACCGTGACAACATACGTGCCGGGCTTGCCCGTGGCGACCCACGTTCCGAGCGGCGACTTGGTTGATGGAGCCAAGGCCGTGGTGATTCTGTTCGATTGCCACAATCCGGCGGACTCCGTGGTGGTGGGCGTATACGGATTGGAGTAGGCTGATAGCCGGGGCTTGGGCCAGGGAGCGGAGCGGTGTCGACGACTCGCATCGACCTGGAAGCGTCACTTCTGCGGCGCTTGTACTGGGACGACGGGCTTTCGCTAAGGGGCATAGGTCGGCAGCTTGGGGTGTCGCAGTCGTGTGTGTTGCGCAATATGCGACATCACGGCATCCCGCGTCGGCCCGCCGAGGAGACGGCAGGGGGAGTGCCTCGGCTCACCACGCCGTTGAGCGAACTGGTGCGTCTATACCATGAGGAACGACTGCCGCTGCGGTTGATCGGTGAACGCCTGGGTTGTGCAGGCGAGACGGTGCGTATGCGCCTCGTTCGTGGACTGGTGCCGCGACGTCGTCGGGGCTGGCGTCAGCACCGCACGTCCGCCCCCCGGTGTCCCCGCTGTGGACTGCTAGTCTCGGGGTCGGGTCTCTGCCCGTGCTGCAGGGAGGAGATCGCCAAGCTGAGCCCCGGGGCTGAGGGCGAACCCCTTCACTGACCGAACTTAGGCCGCTGGCCGGTGTTTCCGCGACGACCGGGAACGTCGATCAGTCTGGCTGCAGAGCGCGGTCGGCTGCCTGCGGAAGACTCGCTGCTCATCTCCTGGGGCCGCGTGAGTGATACCTGTGAGACCAAGGCCCGCGCGTGCGAACCTGAGCTTGCCAATCGTAATCGCCTCGGCTAGAATGGTATGTGAGATCCTGTCTTCGGTACCTGGTCGAGGCGCTTCTGGTGCCGATGTCTTGGTATGCTGGCTCTGTTGAGCGGGCGAGCAGGTATCGTGACTATCGAGGGGCGGCGTAGGGCAGTGGCATTGATGCGGGCGGGCACCGTGTGCTTCCCAGCGATGCGCATAGACGATTTCGGGTCCTTGTGAATGGACGTCGTGGAACGGGGGGAAGTGATGAGGCAAAGGGTTGCTCTTGCTTCTCGCAATCCGGTGAAGGTTCGAGCTGCACTCAGCGGGTTCCGGCGAGTGTTCCCGTGCGCTGATGTCGAGATCAAGGCGTCGGCGGCGCCCCCTGACGCTCCCACTCAGCCCATGTCGGACGACGAGACTCTGCGGGGAGCTTTCGCTCGAGCCCGGAGTGTGGCGGCGGGCATGCCGGACGCCGACTACTGGGTGGGGATCGAAGGCGGGGTCGAGGATTGGGGCGATGAGATGGCAGCGTTCGCCTGGGTGGTGGTGATCGGGAAAGGCCTGGTGGGCAGGGCTCGCACGGGTACCTTCTTCCTGCCCCCGGACGTGGTCAAGCTGGTGAGGGAGGGCCATGAGCTGGGAACGGCCGACGATATCGTCTTCGCCAGAGCTAATTCCAAGCAGGAGAGCGGGGCAGTCGGCCTGCTGACAGGAGACGTGATCGATCGCGCTGCTCTCTACGAACACGCTGTGATCTTGGCCCTCGTACCGTTCAAGAATGCGGAGATGTACGCCGGCAGATGAGCCGTCGGGTTGTCTTCATCTCAGTGCATGCCGCGACGCGGGGGCCGGGCTGGTTGCCCCTAGACCAGCGGATGGGTGGGGGGGTGGCGGGATCCACCCAGAACTGTTCTGTCGGCCGGGTACTCCATGCCCGCCCCGTTGTGGACAATCTGGTGTCGCCAGGCACCCGAGGGGCAATGGGGAGCCAGAAACGCCTGTTGCGACGCGAAAACGCCTTATGGAAACGAGAAAACGGCCCATAGCAGAGCAAGAATGGCTGCCGTCGCGGCCGGCACCCTGCAGACCGGCCTTTTGGGTCGTTTTTGGCCCGGAAAACGGCGCAGACAGGTCTCCGGATTCGATTCAGCTACTATATATAGACACCAATGCGGCAGTGCTCCTACAGATAGTGCGATTATTGCTTCAACTCACTGATATAGTATTGTGAACGTTTTTTCACCTAGCGTCAAGCACCAGACGGTCAGCTCGGTGCGATCGTTCATTCTGTATGGGTCGCATTGCGCGTCCTCTGGATGGTTGACGCTGGCGCGAGAAGGTGATATAGTGCGACAGGTATTCGCAGTATCGAGCCAGTGGGCCGGGTGGTCGCGCCGGTCAGGCAGGTGAGGCGTCGTCTCTCGAGTCTTCGAGCGCCGCGCCGGTCTGGTGCGGCTTGAAAGAGAGCCGGGGCCCGACGGCGTATGCTTGAGGAGGACAGCGTGCAGACACCAGATTCCGGGGGAGTGCGTTTGCCGGATGCCGCAAGGACGGAACGATTCTACACCAGGATGCGGGGCCGCATCGCAGCCTGGCTGAAGGATCGCGATGTGGACGACCAGACCAGGGAGTATCTTCTTCTCCTACCGGATCTGTTCGCTCTGCTGATACGGTTGATGCAAGATCCGAGGGTTGACAGACCCCTGAGACTGCAGTTGGTGGCTGTGGCCACCTATGTGATCTCACCTATCGATCTGATTCCTGACTTCATCCTGCCAGCCGGACTGATCGATGACACGGTAGCCCTGGCTTTCATCCTCACTCGCGCGGTGAGGTTGATGGGCACCTGCGGCGAGGATACTCTGCGAGAGCACTGGGATGGGGAAGGGGACGTTGTGGTTCGAGTCCACAATGCTGCCAAGAGCGCCGATCGGTTCCTGAACGACAGGATCATCGGCAGACTTTCCAGGTTGTTCAGATAGTCGGCGGAAGGCCGAGCACCGGATTCCGTGAGTGACGACCGGGTCTGGTGTAGCGGACCCTTCGCAGTCGAAGTCCCGTGCGCTGCGTGGGCACCTAACCTCCCCACCGCGGTCTGCGGTGGGGCAAGCTGGCGGGTCACGGCTGACGTGACTATGGTGGATCCCTCGGCGTGGCAGGAGGCCCGAACGACTGACTCCCGATCTCGACACCACGCGGTCTCCGGGCCCAGCGGGGACGCTGATGGGTACAAGCTCATGAGCGCGGTGGCTCGCTACCCGAGGGCCCGGACCGCGAAGATGCGAAGGCCAGTCGCTTCGATCGCTCCGTCGGTACGGCTACGCAGCAGTCGTCTTCTCCATATCAGCCGAGTACCTGCCGTGTCGCGCAGCACCGTTGCATTTGGCTCGGTGGTAGTAGAGTCGCTGGGCCTCAGAGACATTGGCGGGTTCTCCGCGCCAGGCCTTGAGTGCCGGGGCCTGCAGGGCCCTCCCGTAGGAGAAGCTCAGTTCCCAGGGGAAGGAGCCGATGGCGTTCATGGCGTTGAGATGCTGAGTGGCCAGCACAGCGCTCTGTCCGCCGGACAAGAAGACCACGCCCGGCACCGCGGCGGGGACAACCTGCTGGAAGCAGCGGAGCGTAGCTTCCGCCACCTCTTGCACGCCAGCCTGCCTTGCACACTCCTTGCCTGAGAGGACCATGTTCGGCTTCAGAAGCATCCCCTCTAGCTGCACGCGCTGGTCGAGAAGCTCGGAGAAGACGCACCGCAGCGTGAGCCCAGTCACCTCTTCACATCTCTCGATGGTGTGGTCTCCGTCCATCAGGACTTCTGGCTCGACGATGGGCACGAGTCCGGACTCCTGGCACAATGCGGCGTAGCGGGCCAGCGCGTGGGCATTGGCCCGGATGCAGGCCATGGTGGGTATGCCGAGGCCGATGGTGATCACGGCTCGCCACTTGGCGAAGGCAGCCCCCAGACTGTGGTATTCCGCGAGTCGTTCTCGCAGGCCGTCGAGTCCCTCGGTGATCCGCTCGCCAGGGAAGCCTGCCATCTCCTTGGCGCCCGTGTCGACTTTGATGCCGGGGATGATGCCCTTGCTCTCCAGCAATGTGGGGAAGGGCGTGCCGTCTCGGTGGCTCTGGCGTATGGTCTCGTCGTAGAGAATCACGCCACTGATGTAGGCTTCCGCGCCCTCGGTGCTGAACAGCATCTCGCGGTAGGCCCGGCGAGTCTCTTCCGTCGAGATCACGTTGACGCTTGCAAGGCGTTTCTGGATCGTGCCGGTGCTCTCATCGGCGGCCAGAATGCCCTTGCCCTTGCGGACGAGTGCTTCCGCGACTGATTGCAGTTCCCGTACGTTCACGATGGTACTCCTCCTGAGATACTCAGACTGCTTGCTGAGATTGTGGGTCCAATTCCTGAGTGGGGCGGGCGAAAGGATGCGAGCCCTGTCTGCGGCCGTTCCTGTCGATGGTTGTCCCACTGGCCGATGCGGGGATCACGCTCCGCGCTTTGCCGCGGGCAGTTCGACAATGAACCTCGCGCCGTGTCCCTCCTCGCTCTCGGCCCATATCTGTCCTCCGTGCGCACGGGCGATTCCGTAGCAGACGGACAACCCTAGGCCGGTACCCTGGCCGCTCTTCTTGGTGGTGAAGAATGGATCAAAGATGCGTCCCATCACGTCGGCGGGAATCCCCGGCCCATCGTCTGAGAACTGCACGCACACCGTGCGGCCATTCTTCAGCGATGAGCGGACCGTGAGCACTCCGCTCTCTCCTCCCGTCAGCATCGCTTGCTCGGCGTTGAGGATCAGGTTGTGCCATATCTGTTGGAGCTGGTGTCTGTCGGCGTGACAGGGCGGAAGATCGGCAGCGAGATCTGCGCTCACACTGATGTGCCTGGTCTGGAGTTGCCCGAGTCTGAGGTCCAGTACTGCCCTGATTGACTCGTTCACGTCCACCAACTCTCTGAGCGGCTCGTGTTTGCGGGCGAAGGTGAGCAGGTTCCGAACGATTCCGGCTGCCCGCTGTCCGGCGTCGTGTACTCGTCTCACCTCGCGTTGGATGTCCTCGTCCAGATGGTCCCGGGCTCCCAGCAGTTGCGCGTATCCGACCACGGTTTGAAGAGGGTTGTTGAGCTCATGAGCGACGCCGGCGATGGTCTGTCCCAGTGACGAGAGTTTCTCGGCTTGTAGAAGTTGCTGTCGAAGTTGGCGCTCGACCGTGATATCGCGGAGGATGCTCACCGCTCCCTGGATGCGTCCGTCTGAGTCGGGAATGGGCCAGGCACTGACCAGGAAGAAGCCCTTGAGCAGCAAACCCTGCAGTTCTGCCCTGGCAGGCCTCCCCGTCTTCAGCGTCTCGGCGATCGCACACTGGGGCACGGGATCGTCCTCGCCTCCGAGTACTCGGTAATAGCTTCGGCCAACCAGGTCCTGAACCGATGTCCCGAGCATCGTGGCGGCGGATTCGTTGGCTTGAGTTATGGTGCCTCGCTCGTCAACGATGAAGATCGCGTCGGCAATAGTATTGAAGGTCAGTTCCCACTCTTGCCTGGACCGGTTCACACTGGCGAAGAGACGAGCGTTCTCGATTGAGATCGCTGACTGATGGCCGAGTCGCATGCCGAGTTGCTTGTCGTGTTCTGTGAACGGTCTCCGATCGTCGGTACGGAAGAAGACGAGAGAGCCTATTGGAGCTCCTCTCGAGATAAGTGGTACCATCAATAGAGACTCAATGCCTGGGAGAATCGCGATTTCGTGCGGGACTCCGACGCCGGTACCACGGTCGGCGAGGACCACCGGAAGTCCCCCGCGCAGGGCCTCTCTCGCTTCTGAGCCGCCGTGCGGTTCTGGGGATTCCGCGTCGAACCGGCGTGCCTCGAAGCCCTCGGCCGCTCTCAGCGTGAGAGTGTCGCTGCCTGGCTCGTACAGGGAGACGGCACAACCGTCCGCTCGCAGGAGCCCAGCCCCTTCGTCGGCGATGTGTTGCAGAACCTGGTCGAGTTCCGGCGATGAAGCCAGCAACTGGCCGATGACGAGCAGCATGCCGGATTCGGCGGCCAGTCGGTGAGCTTCCTGAAGCGCTCGGGCGTGTTCGATGGCCACGGCGGCCGAGGATGCGAAGGCCGTGAGCAGGCGCAGGTCGTTTTCGTCGAAGGCTTCGGAGCGCGAGGAGTTGTCCAGGCTGAGAGTCCCAATGCCGCCGCTCTGTGTGACGAGCGGCGCGCATACTCCAGATTGTGTCTCGAGGATTTCCGGAAGGGTAGCCCGAATATGCCTTGGGTCGCTGAGCGCGTCCGCGATGAGCACGGGCTTCTCGTGGAGATAGACCCATCCAATACAACCCTCGCCCACCCGGTAGCTCAGGCTATCCCAAAGCTGCGGATCGAAACCCACCGAAGCCCGGACTACCAGCGCGTCCTTCTCCCGGTCATAGAGATGAAGAGTGCCTCTCTCCGCCGGCGGAATGGCTTGCATGGCAGCGGAGATGATGTACGGTAGGAGGGCGTCCAAGTCCAGTTCACGCGCCACCCCCTGCACCGTCTGGAGCAGGAGTTCACGCTCCCGTAGCCGGCGCTCGGCCTGATCCAACAATCTCCCCCGTTCCAGGGCCATCCCCACTTGCGTAGCTGCCGCGCGCAGCAGGCTGACCGTCTCGGGATGAAAGCCCTCTTGCTTCGGACTGATCAAGGATACGATCGCCACTGCCTCACCCTTGACCAAGCATGGAAGACTCAGACAGGAGTGTGCCAGGCCGGACTGTCCCTGATCTCGTCTTCCTTCGGTGGAATCCTCGAAGTGGAGACGCGCTTCGCTCCCGGCGAGCACGCGGCTGACCCAGGGATCGGTCTGGGGGATCTCGCTACGGGCCAAGGGAGTCCCCTCCGGGGACCCGTGACCGATTGCCAGAGACCACGTCTTCTCCTTCAGAACGTGAATGCCTCCGGCCACGGCGTCGGAAACCTGCAGGAGAGCGTCCAACGAGTTCGTGAGGATGTCCTCAAGGTGTGCTGCGGAGCTGAGTCGGGAGGCCACGAGGTTGAAGGCGGAGAGTTCGCGGGAACGGGTAGCGGCAGCCTGCTGCGCTCTCAGGACCCGAGAGAACGCGATCCAGGTGAGAGACAGGGCAATCGCAGATCCCGCGATCAAGTCCAAGGCCACTTTGGTGGGGGGTACATCCTTCTCGAAGAGATAGTACACCTCCAGCCACACCATCAGCAGGATGGCCAGCAATGGCACCAGCCATCTGAGCTGGCGGATACGGGTGAGAGCCGTTTGCTGGTCGTTCATGGTGACCACTCTTTCAGGCTTGGGTAGAAGGCACGAACCGCCGTGCTCTCCAGCAGGGAGCCTAAGGATGCATGGATGCCATTATAGCAAATCCGGGACGGAAACGCAATTGTACAGCGCGCATAGACCGATGGCGAGGAGCTGAAGTGGCGAGTTGGTTCCCGGGGAAAGCGCCGGTCGTACCTACGGCCGGGGGACCGTCTACGGATCGAGTCGTCGAAGAGTCCATTAACTCTTGTTAATGCTGTGCATGAAGAAACTGTAATCGGCGGTTTACCCAAAGTTTACTGAGTGTGTGACTGGGGTGTGCTATAATCGCACTGTGGAGTGCGGCCTCGAACAGCGCGCCCAACAAGAGAACCCCTCGGTTTCGAGGCGCAAGTGCCCGCGGGGCGGAAGGGGTGAAGGCGGAGTATCATGGGAGACGTTACGACCGATAGTGATAGACTGCGCATACTGATCGTGAACGATGTCATTGCTACCCGGGAGCTGCTGTGGGATCTGCTTGAGTTCCAGGGACACAAGGTGGCTTTCGCCACGTCGGGGGAGGTAGCTCTGGAACGACTTCGGGGAGGGAAGTACGATGTGCTTCTTCTCGATCCGTTGCTGCCGGACATCTCCGGCTGGGACGTCCTGGAGCAGACGCGTGAGCAGAATCCCGGATTGTGTGTGGTCCTGCTGGCAACCAGGGACAACGAGGTGTCAGCTCTTGACACAATGCGCGTCGGAGCCGATGGCTATGTGTGTGTGCCTGTCGACGAGGAGGACGACGAAGAGCGACTGGCCATAGGCTTGGGCGAAGAGTTGGGCGCGGTGGTGTCCAGAAGCCTGGAGCGTCGCAAGCTGCTGGTCGAAAACGCCAGACTGCAGGAAGGCCTCGATGCGCAGCGAGAGGAGGCCGGAGCGGCCCGCCGTGAGCTGGAAGAGCTTCGTGATCAGATCCTGGAGACTGAGCGGAACATGGCCATACTGAGCCAGGCCAACGCCGCAAGCACCGAGCTGATCCAGCCTCTGAAGGTGCTCATCGGAAGGATCGATCTGCTTATGCAGGAATCGGTCATGGATGGACAGTTGATCGAAGAGATGATCAGGCTGCGAAGACAGGCCCTGCACATGTCCCCGATCGTCCGGCGTATGGGGCGCATCACGGATGGCCGGGCGGTACCCTGGCTCGGTGGCGTCGGCATGACGGAGGTCGGTCAGGGAGTACCAAACTGGGGATAGATGATTCGCCATCGAGAGACACACAGACCCCGGATCCTGAAGGATCCGGGGTTTTCTCTGTGAGCGGGCGGGGGGGCGTGTCGTCGGAAGCCCTGGATTAGGCCTGATGGCAACCGTGATCCATCCGATGCTGGATGACGTGTCAGAGGCGGAGATGAGGGATACATCAGAGGCAGATGAGATCTGGACGAGCGCCGATCCTCTGGTGGGTGGTGGTGAGCACCGATGATGTAGTCTCTGATCTGGGCAAGGGCCAGCGTTCGCTGGGTACACTTGCGTGCACGCGAAGCCTCGGTGGGTGTCAGGTCTCCTGTGGAGCGGCGTGGTCGCCGAGTGTTCCCTGGGTCCGCCTCCACGTGGAAGGGCGAAGTGGCGCTGCACGCGAAGGCGCCGGTGGGGCCCGGCGCATCTCCTTGGATGATTGGGGACCTGGAGAGTGTGCCTACTCGAAGTGCCGTCTGCTACGTACGAGCAAGCCCAACATGGCCAGGAGCGGGATCGCAACGAGTCCGGCGAGGTGCATTCCACTGACCTTCAACCCCCCCAGGAACTCAAGTTCTCTTGCCGGAAGGTTCAGGGCGAACAGGAGATCCTTGGTGTTGTGCCGCGCCAGAGTGATCACCGATGATGACCCCAGCGCCACGAAGTAGAGCAGTGAGCCCCACCAGGCCCAAGACCTCAGTCTTAGCAGTCCCCAGCTCAGGAGAGCGAGACACATCATGGCGGCGTCCAGCAGGCAGATTCCTTCGAGGCCGGACACGAAGGTCCCAAAGGCGGGGAACAGCCCGTTGAAGAGAACCAATGCGTGCAGCCCAAGGATACAGAGCCCCGACACGAGGACTACCGTCAGGATGGGCGTGGGAACGCTCTCCAGCCAACCGGACGAGGAGTCGTGGGCTTCGAGGGTGTGCTTCACATCTGCGCTTGCGTAGAAGCGCGTCAACAGCCTGGGAAGGACGAAATAGCTCAGCCCGAGGAGCGCCACGATCACCCCTGTGGCGGGCACAGACAGCTCCTTTGCGGAGAACAGCATGAGGGCAACGATGAGCAGCAACGGGATGCCGGCCACCAGCCACGCGGCTAGCAGTCCCATGGTGAGCTTCCTGGCCCAGCGTTTCAGCCTCAGGTGCCCGTGCCCGAGAACGAGCAGCAGGGCTCCTATCAGGTAATAGCCCGCCACCTGGATGGCTATGTTGCCGAACATGAGAGAACCGAATCCGAAGCCCTGATAGTGAAAGCGGCCACCCTCGGAGAATAGATAGAAACAGTATATCTCCACCGGACCAAGTAGGGCGAAACCAAGACCAGCGAGGATCAGTAGGCCTCCGATCCCCCGAAGGATTCCTGTTCGGTCTCTGTACGATCGTCCTGTTGCTCCTGCTTGCTTGTCGGTGCTCATCGATTTTGGGCCCTCCTCAGGCAGCCGGCCGTGGGTTGGGTACTCCAGGCGAACCGCGCCGACGACGCTCGGCGCCACACCGCTTGCATAGCATCACCGAGGGCGGTGCCAGCCCTGTGCT
>Ga0180432_10000232_pt1 | contig 89505 bp, 63 predicted proteins | sample SS_ome_10_FD_132414 | JGI IMG/M metagenome (GOLD analysis project Ga0180432, IMG submission 132414) | Hypersaline lake sediment archaeal communities from the Salton Sea, California, USA - SS_1_MS_2 metaG | ecosystem: Environmental > Aquatic > Non-marine Saline and Alkaline > Hypersaline >... | reverse complement strand
CGAAGTTGCCCGGCCTGTGACGCAAGGCCACGCGCGGCGCCTGCAAGACCACCCGCCGGATGTTCGGCGCCAACCATCTGGCCTCTCGGATTTCGAACATGCCCATGTATCCTCCCAATGCCCGTGCGGTCGTGGAACTGCCAGTACGCGGCGCGCCACGCGAGCCATCCTACGCGGCTCATTGCTCTGGAGTTACTCACGCCAAGGCAAGCCCACTGAAGTTGGACCGATCGGCGGGGAAGCTCCGACACACAACACGTGGCTTCTTGCCTGGAGTCCATGCTGCAAGAACGGTTACTGCGCCGTGTTGCGGATGAAACGCATTGTAGCAGACCTGCATCCTGCGCCTACTCGAAGCGTTGTCCGGGCCGATTACGGCAGCGAGTGATGCAGCAAGGCAATCGGCCATGCCACGCACGGTACACTGGTCTGCTTGAAACGGGGTACGAGCTTCCTGACTTCCCCGGAGAACTGCCGCTAGGCAGCGAGGCATCAGCGAGATCGCCTTGAAGACGCCGGATTGAGCAGGAGATCAGTTGAACAGGCGACCGCATGTGAGCGGGGACGATTGACCGACCGGCAGACAGGTGCGCCACACGGTGGTTCTTCAACTGCTCAACTGTTCCGCTGCTCACCTGCTCTATTTCGGGCCGTCGCGAGCGACGGCTCGAAATCGGGGCGACTGGATTCGAACCAGCGACCTCGTGGTCCCAGAGCATCGCCGTCCATGTGTGGCGAACCCGTAACGCGTTGCCATTTCACGCCTTCGAAAAATGGTCGATCACAGCGGAACCCGTTGAATACCCGTGAATCCAACGGGAAAAGTGTAGTCATACGTGTAGCCAGAGGCCGGGTGGCCGCAAGCCAACGCGATCTTCAGCCGGGCTCCTCACCGAATGATACCTGACCACGAGTTCGGGCGCAAGCCCTTCTCCACTTTCTTGCCAGGCACCCCACAGGCCGCGCAGATCGCTCAGCCATCCCCACTGATTGTAGGACGAACTCAAGCCAGATCTCTGATCGCCGCCCGCGCCCCGCCGTTCGTCCGGATCAGTTGGGAAACAACCTGCCCGAAGGCGTTGCCCCACGCCGGCACGTTACAATCAAGCCACAATCTATGATCGACTGACGACAGGAATCGTGCGGGTCCAAGTAGTAACTCCATGTTAAGCCGATCGTTTGGCTGACCAGCTGGGGTAAGACCCGAACCTGCGACCTCCGGGTTCTGAGCCAGCTTCGTCTACTCTTAAGTATCGATCCCCAATTACGTATTTGTCGCTATGTGCCAGAACTCCAAGAAGTTGCCACGATTCCTCGCTACTCCACATGTTGCGCATGTTGAGCACCCTAACGCCACAATCACGCCACAGTGGGCGGCGTTGTCAACCCTTTCTCTCCGGGGTCTACTGCCGCCGGCGAGAAGCGAATCAGCCATCCAAGCCAAGCCGAGCGAAGGTCGTCCGAACCGACCGTGCTAGGACAGGTGAGACGTGCAGGTTTCTCTGAGCGAACGAGGACCGGGTTTTCGGTAGGGACACGCTGCTTGTCACTTAAAGGTGAGCCTACCGAAGAATTGCGTGACGTGGAATCGGCTGCCGTGCGTGTTCGACCACGCAGATGTCTGCCCCTTCGCCGCGTAGTATCGGTGGAAGTTCGCGCGCCATTCCGTGCCGTTCTTCGGCCATTCGTCCATGGGGAACGACTCGAATTCCGCGAGGGGCACGGCGATCTCCGCTGTCCACACCTTGTCTTCCTTGTGAATCGCCACGGTCCACGTTGGATCCCATTCCGATCCCCCTGGCTTGCGTTCATCGAACACATTGCCGGCGTGATCGACGACAAGATGTCCATACGTGCCGCCCTGCGGCCCCAGCATCATGCCCACCGCATCGCTGAAACTGAATACATTGCCGTCCCGCCGCCCGCCAATCTGGGGTGTGGGCAGATCGCCTTGGTGGTGACACACGAACGCCACGTAGAGGTTCCCTTGGTCGTATCCCAGGCGGACTTCCGTCGGGTCAAGTTGCCGCGCCGCCCCGTACGGCGAAAAACCGGCCAACACCTTAGCACGCGCCCAACATGCATCGACCAGCTTCCCGTCGATCAAGGGCGGTTGCCCAAACCGTGACACGGCTGCCGCCGCCACCTCAACCTCGACGAACCCCTTCTGCTGTTTCCAATCACGGCGCAGCCTCCGAGTCGGCAATCCAGACGCCTCCATAGCCTTCAGCTGTTCGTCGGCCTTCTCGACAAGTGCGCGCAGCCGTGCGGGATCGTCCTCCAGCCCCTGCATTGCCGCCCGCGTCCGTCGATACGCGCCGGCCAACGCATACATACCCGGCCCGTAGGTCTTCTCTACGGCCTGCTCATACGACCGCTCCGCGTCGAACGCTCCCGGGTTCCACAGCGCATCCATCGCATTCAGCACGAAGGGACGCTGCCACGCCCAGTAGAACGCAAAGGCGTTCAGATAGAAGATGCCGTGCGAGTCAGCGGCGAACCCGTTGTAGCGAGTCGTCGCAAACTGGTTCATCGACGGCACGTCGCAGCAGTTGCTGTTGTCCCAAAGGAAGGTCGGCCGATTCCCCACCAGCCGCGAATACTCGAGGAAGTGTTCGCGCTCGATCGCTGGCGACCCAACCTCAGGGCCCGTCCACACCACGGCGATATCGGGCGGCATCTCCGCGTCCAGGTCTCGCAGGTACCGGACCATATCGGGTTTGCGCTCGTTCGATCCTGCATACACGTGCCGTAGACTGTAAGGAGCGGGACAGATCGACAGCTCCAACGCGGGGTACTCCCGCTTGAGTGTATCGTGGAGCCGTGCCATGAGATAGCCGTGCGCGCGCCCCACTGAATCCCCGAACCGCTCCCGCTCGGATTTGTGCATACACACGTACCGGCCCCCCTCCCGCGGGGTCCAGTCGTCCGCCAGAATCATGATGTGCGTAAACCCCTTGCTCGCTGCGTACCGGCACCGGGCCGCAAGCTCGGCAAGGTGTTTCTCGTTCGAAATGTCAAGCCTCTCTTGGTCTGGCGAGGGCGAGGCGTAGATGTGCAGCAGCAGCATGTAGTCGAAAAGGCCGGTTTCCTCACGAAACGCCGCCATTTCTGACAGGGAGTCCTCCGCCCTTCGCTTCCCGTACGTGTGATCAGGCTCGAACTTCCGCCATTCACGCCGGTGCTGGATGGCATAGTGGCCGACCTTGTACATGGCCAGTCCGATGAGCTGCTCGCGCGAGGCCGGACCGTATTCCATGACGTACGTGCGCTGCCAGTGGGGCCAGTCGTTGATGTCGGCGCATTTGAGCACCGGCTTGCCGTCTTCCACGCCCATTTGCTGCAACAACGTCACGGCAGCGTAAAAAGCCCCGCGCACGTCCTGCCCGGCGGCGACGATATCCGTGTTTCCGCCCGTTGATTTGCGCACGCGGACGGCGTAGCCGCGCTTTGGAATCACCAGCGACTCGAACCTTAATTCGTGGGTCTCTGCCGCCTGCTTCACAAGGTCGTCACGGCATGTCCCCAGGTAGACCACGATCGAGACCGGCTTCTTCGCCGATCCGCCCGCCGCTTTCAGCGTGTCCGCCAGTCGCTGCCGCAGCAGCTCCTCCGCAAGCTTGCCCGCGCCGCCCATGCCTTTGCCGATCTGAATGGTCAGACCAGCCTCGCCCAACGGCAGTCGCTGCCAGTCCGTCAACATCTCCCGCGGGGCCGGCAATACCTCCCCCGTGTAATGCGGCATTCCCGCTCCGAACGCCGGGCACGACACGCACACGGCCATCATCAACAGCAAACTCGGAATCCGTCGCATCGATGTTCCTCCCTGCAAACACGGCGAGCATTGTCATCCCACGCGAGGCACGGGGTCTTCCACTTGCCACTGGCGACTGTCGATCCAACGAATGGGATCCGTGCTCAGTTCGGGCTCGACTTCGTTCGTCCGCGCCGTTTTTCCCTGCATCGCGATCCGCGCGTGAAGCCTCGAATCCGGGGAGACAACACTCAACTCAATCCCTCCAAGGAGGCAAGCGTCACTGTGTCCCGTCCTCTGCGCTGCAGATTCTGAGCGATCTCACCTCCGCCGCGGCCAGCATCGTGTTCCTTCTCGACGTAGGCGCTTGGATCTCGCTTGCAGAGCCTGCTGTAGTGGCTGTACCATTCACGCAAGCAGTAGTAGGAGCCCATCCTCAGGGCCTTGGCACGAACGGCCTTTGTCAGTTCCCCGTGAAGATCCCGCTTCGGGCGAATAGGTCCGCCCACTGATTCGCCTCAAGCAACTCGGCCTTAAACATAGGCGCGAATCGTTCGTATCTGAAATCCTCTCCGTGTACCCGCTTGTGGAACTCCCGCTCTGCTTTCCTCTTGACGCTGTGCAGCCGTCTAGCTTTTTCTCGTTTGACCAAGGAAGCTCATCAGTCTTGCGCAAGCAGCCAATGTGCCATCAGTACCGATCCGAGCCGCCTCCTTCATTCTCCCACGCTGGTACGCGGCGCGGACTTCTTGCTCAGCATTGTCGGCGTCCACATACAGCCTCTCTTGCACGGCCTGTCGATTCTGCGCCACGAGGTCGGGAAACACGACGTTCGTGGTTTTCTTGTCCCCCGCGCGCAGCTCGAGCAAGCCGCAACCAGCTCGAAAGCACGTACCGTCGAAAACCTCTTTGGGAACCCCGACCGCAGCGGGAAACAGCGGAATGTACGGCGCATATGCGGGCAGGGCGACCCACACGCTGCTCAGCTCGGCCGGCCTCTTTGGATCAATCCGCACGGTCAACGCGGATATGCTCGACGTGAAACAGAGGTCCGGGTGGCCCGCGGCGGCATTGACGTCCCGAACTGTGATCCGGCCTTTCTTCTGCGAAAACGCCTTCCCCGCCGTCGTATTCCCACGGGTGAGAAACGCAACGTCGTCCTCGAAAAACCAGTGCTTTTCTTCGTGGGAGTTCTGGGCGACGCGAAGGCCTTTGCCGAAGCGATCGGCGAACAGCCAGTGCGTCCCCGTTTGCGACCCTCCCGCGTACCACCCGTCCTTGATCATCTGTTGGATGATTTCGAGGGCGTCCTGGCAGCGCTCCGCACGCTCGGCCACCACGCGAAGGATGTACGGATTCATGACACCCTTTCCCTTGGGACGATCCTCGCGCAGGCCGCCCGTGTCGGCTGAACCGGCCAACCCATGTTCGTTGACCATCATCATCAATCCCGTGTCACTCGTATCACCAATCGAGTAGAAACCAGCCGGATTCGACGCATGCGAGATCTTCTTCTGGTACGCACACTGCGCTCTCGCGACGTTATCCCGGTTCTTGTGGAACAGCGTCGCGCCGTCGGCAGTCGCCCCCCCTACCGCTAGAAACGACGTACACTCGTCAACGAAAAAGAGCGACCGGTACTTGCCGGCCAGGTACGCCTCATACAGTTCGAGTCGAACGCCGGCCGTTTCGGCGCACGCGGCATGTTCGTCTGCCCAAGCCGGCGAAAATCTAGCGGCGAACCGGCAAAACGGCCCGCTTCGCTCAATCATGTTCTTGTCTGACAGCCCTCGCTTGCGCCAGCCGTCAAGAACCTTGCGCATGTGCTGTCGGATATCCTCCCCGTTCAGTTCGCCCAACCGCCTGCCGACCGCGCGCGCATCGCCCCTCAGCGTCACAATCTCGGTGCTCCCTGCCCGACACGCCTGGCTTGCTGCCCCGGCTCCAGCTTGGGCCCCACAGGCTCCGCCCACTGCAGCGCCCGTCACACCCGACAGGAATTGCCTTCGCGTCAACATGTCGCCTCTCCGCTACACCATCGCATCGCCGCTTCCCTTGCGCACGCGGAAGCACAAGGACTAGAACCCGTCACCGACAGCATGTCAAGATAGATCACTACCAGCAAACTCACCGGTCATTCTTCCCGAGCGGCCTGCCCGATGCAGGCAATGACGGCGCATCTGGACGTGGCTGCCATTTGTCGCGATGGGGTCTACGGCGTCGCCTGTTTGGCGAACAGCTTCCCTAACCTGGGTACGATGCGGTTGGCCTCGGCCATGCCGTAGTTGAAGATCGTGAAGCCACCTGTCTTGAGCTGCCCAGTTACCTCGATCTGCCTGACCAGTTTGTCGAAGTCATGCTTGGGCCGCCAGACGCTCAAGCCCAGACCCGGATAGCACGGCACGCCGCCGGCCCATTTGACTTGCTTGGCCATCAGCTCCTCGAAGCGCTGCGGATCGAGCCAGTAGTCCATGGGGCAAACGAAGTCGAGGTAGCCCCGCTCGCACCACATCTGCCACTCCTGCCCGATGATGTCTCGATGCGTGGGGATGTCATACCAGACCGCGGCAGAGATCTTGACCTTGGGCCTGACCTTTCGGACCTGCCGCGCCACCTCGGCCACCACGGCCGTGATCTGCTGCCGGCGGAACCTGAGCCACGCCCGGCTACTGCTCTTCCCGCCGCGCCGCATCGCCCGCGGCCACCCCTTCACGCAACGACCGATCGTCCGCTCGAAGCGCTCCCGGCATCCGTCGCAGAAGCAGTGCAGGGAGTCAGGGTAGCGGATGTAGTCGAAGTGGATCCCATCGACGTCGTACTTCGTTGCGATCTCGACCATCGCCGAGACCTCGAGCCGCCGATTCTCCGGGTGCGAAGGACACAACCAGTTCTTGAATCTGCCGTCGAGGTGAACCTGCGTACGGCCTTCGCGACGCATTCGTTCGATGAAGTCCCTCGACGTATAGCGCATATAGTAGTTAACCTTCCAGACATGGCACGCGATGCCGTGCTTCCGGCAGGCCGCCAGGCATTCGGCGATCTGGTCACCTCGCGTCTCGACGGACGGATGAACGGGCAGGACGCGGCTCTCGTAGAAGGCAGCGCCCCCCCAGCACATGTTCGGCAGGATCGCGGTGAAGCCGTTGTCCGCCAGGTTCTTGATCGCCTGGTCCCACGTCATCCCCGACACGCCGAACGCACTGTGACACCAGAAGGCACGGTGCTCGGATTGGACCTGCTCCGCCCCGGTCGGCAACGCGGCTAGATGCACGATTGCTGCGGTGACCGCAACTAACGATAAGCTATCTCGGTCGTTCAAGTCTCGCTCTTGTTGATACAGACGTGCCCTCCGCCCGGCGGCGTGAGGTCTGGCCTTCGGTCCCGGACGTCATCCTCGCTCGGAGTCGCCCGCTCGTCAATTCGTTTGGACGGGCGATTCAGAAGTCATAGGCCTGAGGTCTGCGTTCGGCCAGGACGTCTGTGTCGGGCGCTACCCGCTTGTCCGCGGCCCTGGCGAGCTGGAGCATGCCTGAAACCGAGCGCGCGTCCTGTCCAAAGACCGAGGCGTCCGGGGCAACCAAGGCCACACATTTGCGCTCGGGCACGCCACAATCACGCCACAGCGTGTGCTCGCCGAATGGTCCGAGCTCCGTCGCAAGTGGTCAGGCGTTTGGGGTAGCCCGGACTGAATAGGAAGGGGCTTGCCGGCCTAAGCCTCAAGGTTCATCGACCAGAGACCACATGCCAGGCTCGCAGGTGGTCTCTGTGCGCGAGGGCTGTTCTTGGGGCGGGAAACGGGGGTGCGTTACCGCGAGAAGTGTAGTCACAAGCACAGTGCGGTGGATTCGGCTCAAGGGGCCGGGAGCCTTAACTCATGCAGCGATAGAGCCTTGGAACTGGGCGATACTGGACTTGAACCAGTGACCTCCTGCGTGTCGAGCAGGCGCTCTAGCCAACTGAGCTAATCGCCCGTTGTGGCAGCCCAGCCACCTTCGCTTCCGACCGGGCACACCTATTCTAGCAGTTCGTCCTGTTGTGTCCAGTATCCGTCGACGCGCAGGCGGAGGATTCGCCTGGGGAGCGCCCAGGCCGTATGCCCCCTCAAGGGTGTAACATTGGAGAACAGGAGCTGGTAAGCTGGTCCTGGAGACGACGGACCTGCCGGTCCGCCTCGCGCCACATGGACGGCCTTCCTCGGATCGTCCGAACGTCCCCGCGGCGTCGGCGCTCCCGGGAACGACCCCATCGGGGTTGCGTAGCTCACCGAGCGGTCCCGTGTCTGTGCATTGATCAGGAGGCCCCCAGATGTCCCGACCCGTCAGCCGTCGCCGGTTCTTGGAGCGCTCCACGATCAGTTCGGTCGCGCTAAGCGCGGTGGGAAAGCAGGCGCTGTCGGCGAACCCCAAGCGCCGAAAGCCGAACCTGCTGTTCATCTGGACCGACGAACAGCGGGCCGACACCATGGCCGCCTACGGCAACGCAAAGATACAAACCCCCAACCTCGACGCGCTGGCCAAGGAAAGCGTCGTGTTCCAGAGGGCCTACGTCACACAACCCGTGTGCACCCCCTCCCGGTCGTCGGTCATGACCGGGCGCTGGCCTCACGTGAACGGCTGTGTGGCCAACAACATCCCCCTCCGCCCGGACACGCCGTGCTTCCCGGAGTTGCTGGGTGACCCTGACTATCGAACCGCTTACATGGGCAAGTGGCATTTGGGCGACGAGATCTTCAGCCAGCACGGGTTCGAGGAGTGGGTGAGCATCGAGGACGGCTACGCGAGATACTATCGCAAGGGGCGCGATCGAAGCGCTCGGAGCGACTATCACCACTTCCTCATCGAACACGGCTATGAGCCCGACGCGGGAAGCAAGTTCAGTCGCGGCTTCGCGGCCAGGCGCCCCATCGAGCACTGCAAGCCGAAGTTCCTGGAGCAGCGGGCATGCGACTTCCTACGACGCCGACGCAACGACCCGTTCATCCTGCACATCAATTTTCTCGAGCCCCACATGCCCTTCTTCGGCCCGCTGGACCACGTGCATGACCCCGACAAGATCGACCTGCCCGCCAACTTCGACGACCCGCTCGAGCCGAACGAGCCCTTGCGGTACCGCGTCCGCCGAGCGTATTGCCAGGCCAGGTACGGCAAAGAGCCAGAGCGTATCCGGGCCCTCATCGCCCGATACTACGGACTCGTGACGCAGGTCGATCGCAGTGTCGGACAGATCCTCAAGACGCTCGAATCACTCGGACTGGCGGACAACACGATCGTGGTCTACACGAGCGACCACGGCGACATGATGGGCAGTCATCAGATGGTCGCCAAGTGCGTCATGTACGAGGAGGCCGTTCGCGTCCCCTGCCTGATGCGGATCCCGCAGATGGGCAAGCGAGGCCGCACGATCAAGCAGCCGATCAGCCAGATCGACCTGGTCCCAACGCTGATGGCCCTGATGGGTCGCGAACGCCGAGAGGACCTTCCGGGCCAGAGCCTGGTCCCGCTGATCAAGGGAGGCAAGGTGGCAGAGGACCACGTCTTTGTCGAATGGCATCCCGGTCAGGGCTCGGTGCAGCGAGGCCAGCACGCAGTCGGGATCGCATCCAACGAGGAGATTGCCCGCGTGGCCAAGGAACGCACGCGAACGGTGATCTCTCCGGATGGGTGGAAGCTGTGTCTTAGCGACGTAGACCGTTGTCAGCTGTTCAACCTTCGAAGCGATCCCGGGGAGACGACCAACCTGTTCGACTCGGGCAGGCATACAGACGTGATCGACCGATTGGCGCGCAGGATTCGCCAGTGGCAGAAGCGAACCGGCGATCGTGTCGAACTGCCGACATGATTGCCGACCCGGTGTGAGTCGGCGTATCACAGAAAGGAGACGCCATGGCACCGAGAGGACTCGCCAAGGCAGCCTTCTTCGTCGCGTTGGCTGCGGGCTTGTGGCGAAGCCCCGGGGCACTCGGCGCGGGAGGCGCGCTGTCCGAATCGGTCGAGGTCGGTCAAATCCCTCGTGTGTGGACGCATTTGGCAAACGAGGGCGTGATGTTCCCCATGGACGTCCGGGCCGTCGCGATCAAGATCGGCCCGGAGCGTCAGCTCTTCGTCGACAACGCCCTCATCGCCGAGGCCGACAAGGTCACGCGGGAGGTGCACCCTCCGGCGAGGTATGAGCAAAACCCCATCCTCACACCGGCACAACCGGACGAGGGCCGGTCGGCTGCGTTCGTGTTCAAGGTTGCTCGCTGCGAGGAGCCACCGCGGTTTCGCATGTGGTATCTCTCGTGGCGGGCCTGGCACGCGTGGAAGGACGGTCAGGATATCCGGTTCGCGACCAGCTACGCCGTCTCCGACGACGGGATGCACTGGAAGCGCCCGGACCTGGACCTCCATAAGATCGAAGGATGCACGGAGAGAAACATCGTCATCCCCTACGGCCTGGCGCAAGGCGTGTTCTACGAACCGTGGGAGACCGATCCACAGAAGCGTTTCAAGGCCCTGGTCTGCGTGGAGGCCCGCAAGAAGGGCGAGCGGAAGCTCACCGTCCCTGAAGGCTACTACCTGCACACCTCTCCGGACGGCGTGCACTGGAAAGCCGATCTGTCGCACTACGTCGTGCCCAGCCTTCTCGGCTACACGATCCCACAGAGCGGCGCGGGCGACACGTCGCGGTTCTGGTGGGATCCGATCCGTCGCAAGTACATCGGCGACGTGAAGTTCGTGATCCCCGGCAAGCTCCGCTGCCGCGGCGTCATGGAGAGCGACGACCTGGTCCACTGGACCCGCCCGCACCCGACGTTGTTCGCCCGTCGCGGAGAGGATCAGATCTACGGCCACGCGGGATTCGCCTACCAGGGGATGTACATCGGCACGCGATGGATCTTCCGATGCCAGTACGACACGGACACCCATTCGATGGACGTCGAGCTGGACTGCAGCCGGGACGGGAAGCTGTGGACCCGCGTCGGCGCGGGCCAGCCGTTCATGCCCCTCAACACGAAGCGCGACACGTGGGACTGCAGTCGGGTCAAGCCAACGACGCTGATGGTCGTCGGCGATGAGATCTGGATCTACTACACCTCCTCCCCAACGGCACTGGACATCGCCAAGGGCAAGCTGCGGGCGTCTCACCGCGTCGGCTATTCGGTGGGGCTGGCCAAGCTGAAGCTCGACCGCTTCGCATCCATCAACGGCGGCGACGAACCCGGCCAGCTGGTGACCCGTCCGCTCGGCTTCACCGGAAAGGCGCTCCATCTGAACGCAGAAGTGGCACCGGGCGGCCAGATCCGCGCCGGGTTCCGCGCTCGGTCGGGCAAGGAGATCCCCAAGTTCCGTACAAGCGCCTGTGTGCCCGTCCATGGCGACGCCATCGACATCCCCGTGCGCTGGAAGAGCGGCTCCGACATCAGCGCCCTGTCGGATACGGACGTCCGCATCGAATTCCGTCTCCACAAGGCCAAGCTGTACGCGTTCTGGATCAAGTGATGCGCCCGACCTCGCCGAGCGAACGTGGCGCTAGCCCCCGGGGATAGCGCGGACGGTCTTGACCGTCTGCGGCGGGATGCGAACGATCAGCCGATCGCCGTCGCACATGAGCGACTCGTCGACGTCTTGTTCCACGACGTTCGTCAATCGTGCGTCCTCTATGCCGATGCCACACAACCGGACCCGTGTCTCCTGCTCATGCAGGCTGACGTTCCACAGCCGAAGGACGAGTCCGCGACCATCCTCGGCGTGCTTCCAGGCCAACAGCGTCACGGCGTCGTTGTCGATCTCGACAAATCCGCCGGCGGGGGGCAGCGTTCGTTCGCGTTCATCGGCCGTCAGGATCTGCTCCATCGGGGTCACCGCGTCCCACCCGCACGCGGCGGCGACGGTATCGGGAACGTCGCCGGACAGCGTCTGGATCACGTATCGGAACACGACGCTGCCCGTCTGCGAAACCGCGAAGTTGGTGCCGAAGTCGTTCGCAAAAAGCGTCGAGTAGACGTGGCCGCTACGAACGGCGTCCAACCGAATCGGTCCGGGCCGCGTGGGGTCCGGCGAGACACAGGCGTGGGCGGGAGACAGGTAGCCGGGCCAGAACCCGCCGAGCCGGACGATCGGCGAGTCGAGCGGGGACCAGATCAAGCTCGCGTCCCCGTCGGCCACCTTGACCCAATTCTGAACCGTCAGCCGGTCCCAGAACGCCCCGGGCCAGTGGTCGTCAACCGGGTCGAGCATGGACAGCGTGCCCTCGTATCTGAATCTCGGGTTCGAGAACGCGAACGGGAACGCCAAACACGTCTCCAGAAGCGGGGTAGGATCCTTCTCGACTCGCACGGCCACGTCAATCCGCTTGACACCTCGATAGAGGGTGATCGTCTGCCAGACGGCTGGGTGACCGGGCGCCTGACCGCACCGAAACAGCGTTGCGCAGATCGGCCCGGAACGACAAGAGACCAGCGTCATCCGTTCGAGAACGGATTCGGACCCATCGCGGGCATCTCGCACGACGACCGCGCCGAAGCCGTGCGGCGCATCGCCGTCAAGCAGCTCACGGCCGAGGGCCTTGTCGACGATCGAAGCGATCGCGCCCGATTCGGTGTCCACCTCGATCCGGTAGTACGCATTCTCGATAGCGTTCGACGTGGCCGTCAGGACGTCATCTTGCGGCCCAAAGGACGGCACCTCGCTTCGGGGGCGCAGCGCATACGCCCTATACCCACACGCGGACACGTCGTCGGCGACGAAGCACAGATCTCGCTTCAGCCCGTCGGGCTTCTCCTGCGCACCGTATCGCTTCCCGCCCGATCCGGCGCCGTACCGTTCGGGAGCATGCAACAACGGCTCGCAAGGATGCCCGATCTCGATGATCTCGAACGGCACCCGCTCGTTCGCGCTCACGTCGATCAGATCGAACCGCCCTTCGATGATCTCAGACGGCAGGCACAGATGGTTTCGATCGCCGAGCGAGAAGAAGCCCAAGTGGCTGATGGGCTCCTCGCCAGGCGCGACCGGTGTCTCCACGCGAATGCGGGTCCGACCGACGTTCTCGATCTCCCGCAGCGGGGCGCGAACCACGCCCGTGCGCGCCTGCCCCACGGGGTTGAAGACGACGAGGTGCGGGCAATCACGCGGATCGAGTCGGACGCGGTCGGCGATTCGGGCCATCGCCTTGTTGGCGACGTCATGGACCAGAGCGGCAGCGCGATAAGCGTGGACGGCCTTCTCGGCGGCGGAGGCATCGGCACCGGGCCCGCACGGAGAGTGCAGGCCCCAGGTGTGCTCGTCGTGCCAAAGCATCTCCTCGTTCGCCTCGTCGAGATCGTCCTTGGGATACGGGTGGTCGACGATCTGCGAGGCCGCCGTTGCGAGGCGCTCGGCGGACAGGAACGCCACGTGCGTCCTGCGGTTGGCCGTCGTAGCGGCGGCGGTCGACATCGCACCGAACGGGTAGTCCTGTCCGGGCAACTCACCGCGATGGACGGGGGTATCCGCAGGCAAGCCGTCGAGCACGTCCGCGAAGAACAGGGCATCCGTGCTGCACAGCAGGCGCGGGAACGCCCATTGGTCATTCCACTTCGCGGCCGTGTGGCAGTACGCATCCGTGTACGGCGCGTTGTCGCCCATCCCGCCTGCGACGGGCCAGCGAACCGCGCCGTGGGCATACCCCTTGGCCGCTAGGTCCGACAGATGCGCCTCGAGTCCGGACACGCCCGTGCACGGCCCGCCTGCCCCGCTGCGATTGATCCACACCAATAGCCGGGCGCCCGACGGCGCCTCCCACCAGAATGCCCCGGGTAGCGAGGAACCCAGCATCGTGTCCGTGTCCCAGCTGTTTCGCATGCCCTGCCTGCTCCAGGCGTAGTAGTCGGGGATGCCCGGGCAGAAGGTCCGTATCCCGGCGTCGGTCAAGACGCGGCACAGGCCCCAGCTGACGCCCGGGACGTCGTTGTGCTCGGCCGAGACGATGGGAATCCCGTATTTCCGCTTGAGCGCGAACGCGGGGTAAAGCGTGCGGATGAGCTGCTCCGGACCGCACAGCTCGGTGGTCATGTTGCCGAATAGCGCGGTCACCTCGATCCGGCCGCTGCGGAGCAGCTCGATCATCCGATCGAATCGCGGCTTCGATGCCGTGCGAAGGAAGTGGATCAGGCTCCACGCCTGTTCGATCACGAGGCGAAACTGCGACTCGGCCGGCAGGTCGCTCGTGGCATCGGCCATGTCGATGGCGTCGTTGAGGTACCGGGCGTGTTGCTCGAGGGTCCGCGAGGGCAGGTCCGTGTACCCCACGTCATGGTGCGAACGCTGGATCATGTGAACCGTCCAGTGGGGTGGCGGGGACACGGAGACACGCTTCTGGTCGGTCAGCTCGCCCGCCGCCTTCAGGACGAACGTCGCCTCGCACGGCGCGGGCATCTCGGCGATGAAGATCTCGTGCGTAGACTCTCCGGGCGGGACGTCGCCGAGAGGCCACTCCACCCGCGTGCCGTTGACGTCGGCCGCCAGCGTGCCCGATCTGGCCTTCCCATCACTGGACACCGTCACGCGGATCAGCTGCTCCAAGCCGCTTGGCCCACGACGGAGAAGAACGCTCGGCGACACGTCTTTGAGCAGGAAGGGCGGTGACATGGCGTGGACTCTCCGAATGGTCAGACGTCCCGGAGATCATCCCGGATTCGCCCACACCCGCCAAGCCCCCGCGATAGGCCGATCCCCTGCAGTCGCGGTTCTGATCGGCGTGCTCTCCCAACCGCCGAGCCGATCGGTCAGGTGAGCTGTGGCTTGGCGTGGGCGTCTCGGCCGATAAGATACGGTTGGTGTGAAAGGCGCGGCGCGATGTCCAGTGCCTTCCTGAAGAACAGGAGAGAACCATGAGCACAACGGTCAACCGACGGGATTTCCTCAGATCGGCGGGATTGGGCGCGGCGGCGATGGCCATGCCGAGGACGCACGCACGCGCGGCATCGACGCGGAAACGGCCGAACGTGGTCCTGGTGATGACCGACGACCAGGGGTACGGCGACCTCGGCTGCCACGGCAATCCGGTCATTCGCACGCCCAACCTCGACAGGCTGCATTCGCAGAGCACGCGGCTGACCAACTTCCACGTCTGCCCGACGTGCACGCCCACCCGGGCGGCGTTGATGACCGGACGCTACTCGATCCGCACCGGCGTGTGGCACACGATCATGGGCCGATCGATCATGCGCGCCGACGAGGTCACGATGGGCGACGTCTTCTCGGCCAGCGGCTACCGGACGGGCATCTTCGGCAAGTGGCATCTGGGCGACAACTACCCGTACCGCCCGCAAGACCGGGGCTTCGGCGAGACGCTCGTCCACGGCGGCGGCGGCGTGGGCCAGACCCCCGACTACTGGGGAAACGACTACTTCGACGACACGTACTTCCGAAACGGGAGACCCGAAAAGTGCCAGGGCTACTGCACCGACGTCTTCCTCGACGCCGCAACGCGGTTCATCGAGGCCAACAAGGATCGACCGTTCTTTTGCTACCTGCCCACGAACGCCCCCCACGGCCCGTACCACGTCGCGGATCGGTACAGCAAGCCCTATCGCGACAAGGGCGTGAAGGGCCGTCAGGCCAACTTCTACGGCATGATCACCAACCTCGACGAGAACATGGGACGGCTCATGCAGCGGCTCGACCAGCTCGGCATCGCGGACAACACGATCCTGATCTTCATGACCGACAACGGAACGTCAGGCGGCGGGTTCAACGCGGGCATGCGCGGCAAGAAGGGCACCCCCTACGACGGCGGCCACCGCGTGCCATGCTTCATCCGCTGGCCCGGCGGGAAGATCCAGGCCGGTCGTGACATCGACTGGTTGACGGCCCACATCGACCTGCTGCCCACGCTGATCGACCTGTGCGGGCTGAAGTCTCCCGCCGGCGTGAAGTTCGACGGCGCGACGCTGGCGCCCATGCTGGAGGGAGCCCTCATCTGGCCCGGCCGGACGATTTGCGTCGATCAGCAGCGGATCGATCGTCCGCAGAAGTGGCGCAACGCCGTGGTCATGACCCAACGCTGGCGGCTGATCAAGGGCAACGAACTGTACGACATGAAGACCGACCCGGGCCAGAAGCACAACATCGCCGGCAAGCACGCGGACCTGGTGGCCGAGTTGCGAAAGGCCTACGAGCGATGGTGGGCCGACGTGTCGAAGCGATTCGACGAGTACTGCGAGATCCCCATCGGCATCGAGGCCGAGCCCGTCGTGCGGATCGCCTGCCACGACTGGCACGGCCCGAAAGTGCCCTGGAACCAGATTCACATCCGCCAGGGAATGGAGGCCAACGGCGTCTGGGCCGTCAAGATCGCCCGAAGCGGCACCTACCAGATCAGCCTGCGTCGCTGGCCCGCCGAGGTCGACCGCCCCATCACCGCCGCCATCCCGGGTAGTCAGGCCATCCGAGCAACCAAGGCGCGGCTCAAGGTCGCCGACGTTGACGTCTCACAGCCCATCGCAAGCGGCGCGACCGCCGCGACGTTCCAGCTCCCCCTCAAGGCCGGCAAGACGCAAATGCAGACCTGGTTCACCGATGAGCAAGGCGGATCCCGCGGCGCCTACTACGTCTACGCCAAACGGCTGTCCTAGAAGGAAGGATGACACGCGATGCTCGCCACGATCCGAATCGCACGTCTCGCCATCGCTCTTGGGTTCTTGCTGCTGGTAACCTCCAGCGCCTGGGCCAGAGACGACCATGGCTGGCCGGACTACGTGGCCTGCGACGTCGTCCCGTACGCGACCAGCGCCGTAACGCACGGTCCGATGCTCGGACGCCCCGGGGCAACGGACATGCGCGTCTGGGTACGAACCGCCCAACCGCTCGAGTTCCGCGTGGTGGCGGACACGAGGCTGCCGCCTTCTGCAACGGGCAAGGGCGTCGTCGCGCGGACGTCCGCCGACCGCGACAACACCGGCACGGCCGACCTGACCGGCCTGAAGCCCGACACGCGCTACTACTACGGCATCGTCATGGACGGACAGATCGTCGACACGCGCATCGAGCCACGCGGGGCCTGGCCGTCGTTCCGGACCTTGCCCGACGCCGCCAGCCACCGCAATCCCACGCACAACCCCAAGGGCCTGTTCAATCTAACGTTCTCGGTCGGCGTGGGGGCCAACCAGAATCCAAGGACCGGCGGCGGCCACCACGTCAACCCGCCCGCGTTTGCCACGCTCTTCGAACGCCACGGGCCCGACTTGATGTTCCACGTCATGAACGGCGACTTCATCTACGAAGAGAACCGCACCAACGAGACCGAGACGCTCCGTGCGAACTACCAGCTCTACCTGAGCCGGGGAAGGAACGTCGCCAACCTGTTCCGCCACGTGCCAGGCCTGTTTACGTATGACGATCACGAGACCTACAGCGACATGGAGGGCCCCGGTGAAATCGGCTTGAAGCGGGGAAAATGGCTGCACCTGAACCGGACGCTGGTCGCCTGGTACGAATACGCCGGCTGGGCGAACTTCGCCGGCCCGCACCGGGCACCGCTCCGCTTCGGTGAGGCAACGGTCAAGAAGGGCAAAAACGTGCTCCTAGATCCGGCCGCCGACTTCGCCACCCTCCGACCCGAGACCGTCAGCACAATCCACACGGACATCCGAAGCAAGAACGCCGGCGTCTACGCCCTCGTGAACGTCGTCGACGCACACCGTCTGAAAGTCCGCCCGGCCTTCCACGCCGACGAGACCTGTCGCTACAGCATCGGCACGCACCACTACTTCGATTGGCGGGTCGGCAACTGCCACTTCTTCGTCCTGGACACGCGGGGCGAGCGCACGCGGTACGTCCCCACCAAGGCCCATGATCCGGATCGCTTCGTCCTGGGCGAGGCACAATGCAAGTGGCTTCTGGACGGCGTGAGGGCGACCGACGCTGACTTCGTCTTCATCGTCTCGAGCGTCGCGTGGACGATCTACCACACCAACTTCCACGTGGCCAAGCGGCCGCCCAAAGGGCGCTCGCCCAAGGAGGACGGCTTCCCCGGCTTCGTCGTGGAGCGCGAGAAGCTCCTGAACGCCCTCGACCGGATCGACAAGCCGGTGCTCCTCTTCACCGGAGACCTGCACAACTCGTTCGCCATTCAGGTCACCGACAACGTGTGGGAGTTCATGACCGCCCCGATGAACTCCAAGTGCCACCCCCGCGCCACCGGCGGACGTCATCCCTTCGGCGGCTGGTTCAACTCCGAGGGGCGTCGCGTCAAGATCAAGTGGGTGGCTGGCTTCCCCGACGACGTGCACTACTCCCGCCTCAACTCGGTCTACTACACGGTCGTGCAGGTAAACAACGTCTTTGCGTCCGCGCGCCCGAAGGGCACGGGCGTGCGATGGGTCGCCTACGACTCACCGCAGGTCGTGGTTCAGTACTACGACGGCTACACCGGCAGGCTCCTCTACGCCGAGGGGATTTCCAAGGTGGACCTCGAGCCCAAGCCCGTGACGAGATGAAGACTGCCCCGCGTCGACCGGCGCCGACGACCACCCAGTCAGACGTCGGCGACGGCAACCGGCTGACGGGTCCTCATCGATTCCAAGATCGCCAGCGAGACCGCAAGCACCTGCCGCACCTCCCTGGGCGGGGCGAACGGCCCACGGCCACTGCGCAAGGCATCTGCGAACACCGCGAGCTCCTCAGCCACGAGCGTCCGCTCCGTCGTGGGGATCACCTCAGTGGGTTCGTGTGCGTCGTCGAGGTAGACCTCGATCGGGCCCGTGGGCGACCCAATGACGCGCCCCTTCGGCCCGTTGAGGTAACTGACCTGGCTCGGCTTGGCCTTGTGGGGCAACCCCCACGTCAGCGTGACGTCGGCCATGTCGCCGGACGCGAACCGCAGCAGGGCGCTGCCCGTGTCCACCGCGAAGCGCTCGATCCGGTCGAGATGCTGCCACGCCCGCGTCGCCCACGTGCAGCCCTGAGCGCTGACCCAGTCGACATGACTGCCCGTGAGCACCGACCACCAGTCGATCAAATGAACGGCAAAATCGATGAAGGGCCCGCCGTTCCCATCTTCGGCGTGCATGAGCGACTTGGGTCGGATTCCGGCCGCGGCGTTGAGCGAAAAGTACACCGGCCGGCCCAGAGCGCCCGACTGAACCATCTCGCGGAGCCGCGGCGTGGCAGGACTCGCGCGGTACATCAACCCGATGGTCAGGTGAACGTTGTTGCGCTCCGCCGCCTCGATCATGCGGTCCGCGCCCGCCAGATCCAAGGCGATCGGCTTCTCACAAATGACGTGCTTGCCGCGTTCGGCCGCAAAAACGGTCACGTCCGGATGAAAGCAGGTCGGCACGCAGACGCTGACCACGTCGACGTCCGCCCGGTCAATCGCCGCTTGCCAGTCGCCCACACAGTCGATCCCGTGTTGACTCGCCAGCGTCTGGGCGCGGGAAAGGTCCGGGTCCGCCACCACGACCAGCTCGACGTCCCGCACCGTCCGCCACCCCTCCAGATGCATCCTGCCCATCTCTCCCGCACCGATCACCGCCACACGCAACCGACGTTGCGACGCCACCCCATTCCCTTTCATCGCGGTTTCGCCCTCTTCGAAGTGATCCGTTCCAAGCCCCGCGTCACGCTCGCGCGGGGTGCCCCGTCGCTTCAGCGGCGGGGAACACGAACTCCCTGCCGATCGGCCTCCCACATTTGCCGCAAACGCGAAGCCACACGGCGTCCAACCCATTCGCACAATAACGGCTGACCATCAACGGCACTCGCTTGACAATCTACCGGCTCATCCTAGCATTGCCCAGCGCGGTTGGCCGACAGATCCCCTGGGTCCAAGCCCTTCGATCTGCCGAGCCCAATGGGGGATTCATCATAGGTGAGGGCCGTCAAGAATGACTAGGCGAAAGGCTTCGACTCACCGGATCTCCTGCCTGACGGTGTTCCTCGGCCTCGGTCTTCTGGCGAGCGCAGATCTCCTGGCCGGCGCCCAGCAGACGTTTTGCGTCTCTCCGTCCGGCAGCGATCAGAACCCCGGTACACAGGCCAAGCCGTTCCGAACCGTAACCAGGGCGCGCGACGCGGTCAGAACCGTCAACGCAAACATGAAAGGCGACGTCGTCGTCCTCCTGCGGGGCGGCACGTACGAAATCGATCGCACGGTCACGTTTGACCATCGCGACGCCGGAACGGGCGGTCACTGTGTGATCTACAAGGCCCACGCGGACGAAACGCCCGTCATCAGCGGGGGCAAGCGGATCATGGGGTGGCAGCGTGATTCGGCCAACCGATGGAAGGCCAAGACGGACATCCCCGACTTCCGGCAGCTGTATGTCGACGGCGTCCGCGCGGTCCGCGCGCGGGGCGGGGCGCTGCCGGGGGCGGCATTGCATGGCGAAGACGGATACACGACCTCCCTGGCCGAGATGGCCGACTGGCGGAACCCGGGCGATATCGAGCTGTGCTACTACGTCGTCTGGACGCATACCCGATGCAAAGTCAACAGGATCACCCGGCAGGGCGCCCGGGCCGTCATCACCATGCGCCAGCCCTGGTTCACTATCGCCCGAAAAAAGGAAGGCGTTCGGATCAAGCTGCCCGCCTACGTCGAGAACGCGTTCGAGCTGCTGGACGCGCCCGGGGAGTGGTATCTCGATCGGGCCGCGGATGTCGTCTACTACATCCCCAAGCCCGGCCAGGACATGACGACGGCCGAAGTCATCGCGCCGACCATCGAGCGGCCGATCGAGCTGAAAGGCACGATCGACAAACCGGTTCATCACATCCGCTTCGAGGGCATCACGTTCGCCTACGCCGGTTGGCTACGTCCGAACCGAATCGGCCACGTCGACGTGCAGGCGAACTTCATCATGGGCACGGGCCAGAACATGCTGAAACGCAAGCACGGCTGGACCATGGTCCACAACGAACACGTCAAGAGCCCCTCGAACATCGTCTGCCGCGCGGCCAGGTCGATCCGGTTCGAGCGCTGCACGTTCACGAAGCTGGGCAGCGGCGGGATCGACCTGGAGCACGGCGCGCAGGACAACGTGATCTGCGGCTGCCACTTCCACGACATCTCGGGAACCGCCATCCAGGTGGGCGACGTCTTGCGCGACGACCATCATCCCGACGATCCACGCAAGGTCGTTCGGAACAACCAGGTCATCAACAACACGATTCACGACGTGTGCGTCGAGTACATGGGCGGGGTAGGTGTCTTCGCGGGCGTGACCCAAGCCACGCGGATCGCCCACAACCAGATCTACCACTTGCCCTACACGAGCGTGTCGGTCGGATGGGGCTGGGGGGAGGAGGACGCCGGCGGCGGCGCCGCCCATTACTATCAGCCGTTTCGATACGACAAGCCCACGCCCGCCCAAGACCACCGCATCGAGTTCAACCACATCCACCACGTGATGCAGACGCTCACCGACGGCGGGGGAATCTACACGCTATCCAACCAGCCCAGGACGGTCATTCGCGGCAATCACATCCACGACGCGAACGGCTCGCCCGGTGGGATCTACCTGGACGAAGGCAGCGGTTTCATCGAGGTGACCGGCAACTGCGTCTACAAGGTCCGCAGACCGATGAACTTCAACAACCGCGTTCAGAACCGCATCGCCACGTGCAACGTGCACGACAACGCGTTCGGCGTCGGACCCGGCAGCACCCGCGGGCCCGGCAAGGTAGGCAGCGGATTGCTATGCGACGGCGCCAACTTCCACGCCGTCCCGCACGCGGCCGAACTCGAGCCGCTGCATCTGGCGGTGACAGCCTGGATTCGGGCGAGCAGCTTCCCGTCTCCGACCAGCAAAGACCCGAGACGATGGATCGTCAACAAGAACACGCACGAGTTCACCGAGTCACACTACGCGCTGATGATCGATCACACGAAGGTGGGCGCGTACCTCAACATCGGCGGAGGACAGCCCAACTGCTACGAGGCGTGGAGTCCGGCAGGCGCACTGGCGCCCGATCGGTGGCACCACCTCGCCATGACCTATGACGGAGCGGTCCTCAAGGCATATCTGGACGGGAAGCCCGTCGCCTCCAAAACGATCAACAAAAAGCGGATCCCCGGCAACACCCCGTTGCACATCGGAGGACGGCAGGACGGCTACAACTACTACGAAGGCCTCATCGACGAGGTCAGCATCTACAACCGTGCCCTGTCGCCGGATGAGGTAAAGGCCAACTGGCAACGGCTTGCAGATGCACCCTCGACGGCATGTGGAACGCCCGCCGTCAAGGACGGCCTGGTTGCCCACTGGGGATTCGACAAGCCCGCCAAGATCCAGGAGGCCGTCAAGCGGATCGTCGCCAAGGCAGGTCTCGAACCGGCCTACCGACGGACCGGCGAGCCGTAGCCGTCGACCTCGCAGGGCGCGGCGGCACTGGCGACCCCCCGATCAGTCCGCAGCCGCCAGCTGATCCATCACTTCCTGGGGGATGTCGAAGTTGCTGTAGACGTTCTGGACGTCGTCGTGCTCTTCCAACGACTCCATCAGGTTCAGGACCTTCCTGCCGTCGTCGACGTCGAGCGTCACGGTCGAGGCCGGCACCATGGCGACCTCGGCCACCTCGGTCTTGATCTCGGCGTCGGTCAACGAGCCCTTGACCTGATCGAACTGGTCAGGCTCGCACGTGATCTCCCACACCGTACCGTCCATGCGGTAGTCGCCATCGCCGGCGATCGCCAACTCCATGATTTGCTCTTCCTCGGCCGAATCGGCGCCGACGGTGAACAGCCCGCGTCGAGAGAACAGAAACGCCACGCAGTTGGTCGACCCGAGGCTCCCACCGCTCCGCTCGAAGATCTTTCGGATGTCGCCGACCGTGCGGTTGCGGTTGTCGGTCAAGGCGCTTGCCATCACCGCCACGCCGCTCGGACCGTAGCCCTCGTAGAGCACCTCCTCGTAATCCGCACCCGCCAGCTCGCCGGTACCGCGCTTGATGGCCTTCTCGATGGTGTCGCGGGGCATGTTGGCGTCTTTGGCCTTGTCGATCGCATAGCGCAACGCGAGGTTCTGGGCAGGATCGCCGCCCCCCGCCTTGGCCGCCACGATGACGTTGCGCGCCAGTTTGCTCCACAACCGACCGCGACGCGAATCGACGACGGCCTTCTTGTGCTTGATGCTGGCCCAATGGGAATGACCTGCCACGGCTCATACCTCCGGTAGCCGCGCCGCCCCGTGCGGCGACGCCTCCCCTCCGCCAATCCACGAAGCCCCCTTGCGGAAACAAGCGGTACGCGTCACCGATCGCTTCCCGCCTCGACCTGCGCCGACGAGGAGGACGACCCACGACGCTCCGCGCCAGTCCGCTGCGTCGACGCGGCCGGTCCCACGACATCCGACACCGCGGGCTCACCCCCCTGCTCGAGCTCCGTGAGCTTCTGGCGGGCACGAGACAGCATCTTGGGATCCGCCGGGTCCTTCCCCTCAGACTGCTCCTTCAGCGCCAGCTTGACCGCCTCTTGCCAGTGCTGCTTTGCCTCGTCGCGCCGCCCCAGACGCCAGCACGCGTCCCCCAGATGGTCGAAGATGATCGGATCATCTCCCCCCGCTGCCCGCGTCGCCTTGCGGAGAAAATGCACGGCGGGCGCAAAATCACCCTTCTTGTAGAGCACCCAACCCAAACTGTCCATGTAGGCCGCGTTTCGCGGCTCCTCCCCCAACGCGTAGCGGACCATTCGTTCCGCCTGCTCAACGTTCCTCCCCGCGTCGGCCCAGGTGTACCCCAAGTCGTTGTTGATGCCCGGGTCCTTGGGCTGCTTGGCGTAGATCCTCTCCAGCTCCTTCTCGGCCAGGTCCATCTTGTCTTGGCGCTGGTAGACCAGCACGAGCAGGCGGCTCATCGCCAACCGGACCTCGTCGTTCTCAGCGCGGCCGGCCGCCTCCTTCGCGACGCGGACAGCCTGGTCGTAACGTTTCGCGTCCAGCAACGCCGAGATCTCCAGCCGCCTGACCAGGTTGTCGCGGTCCGACTTCGGGATGCGCTTCAGGACGCCCAGGGCCTTGTCATACTGGTCCGCATCCAGATAGGTCTGCGCCAGCATGAGCCGATACGCCTGCGGTCGGCGCGCCGTGGCGATGGCCGACTCGCACAACTCGGCCGCGTCCTCGTATCGCTTGGCATTGGACAGCACGATCCAAGTCTGACGAAACAGGGCGCGGTTCGACGGGTCCTCCTCCATCCATCCCATAAGCGTCTCGAGGGCTTGATCGGTCTGCTTGGCGGCCACGTAGACGGCCATCAACAGACTGCGCCCCTCCTGCTGAACCGCATCCGACTTGCCCTTGGCTGCCTTGGCCGCCTTGGCGACGTCAGCCGCGAGCCAGTCCTTCGCCAACTGAATCGCCCGACCATCCTTGCCCGCGTCGTGCAATGCCTCGACCAGCATGCGTCGGGCAGTCTGGCAGGTCGGGTCCTCTTTGAGCCAGTGCTCGGCCACTGCCACCGCCTGGTCGTGCGCTCGAGCCGCCAGATGCACGCCGACCAGCCGGTGCCGATAGACCCGCTTATACCCCGTGTTCGGCGCCCGCGCGATGAGGCGTTTGAAGACCTCGGCAGCGCGCTCGTAGTCCTGCATGTCCAGATGGACCTCGGCCTGTCTCAGGAGCCACGCCGGGCGATTGGGATGCTCCCGCAGCAGGCCGGCCAGCACCTTGATCGCCCCGCCGTAGTTCAGCTGCTTGCCGCACAACCCCGCCATCAACAGACGCGCCTGCTGATGTGCCGGCGCCAACTCGAGGATCCGGTCGGCCTCTTCACGCGCCCGGTCATACGCGCCCGTGCTGTAGAAGCTGACGGCCAGATCGTAGCGCGTCTGGACCTCCTTGGGCGATTGCTCGAGCAGCTTGCCGAGCAGTCGGCGGTACCGCTCCATCTTCCCTCCGGAAGCCATCACCGCCAGGCATCGGCCTAGAACCGCACGACTCCCGTTGGCCCGACGAAACCGCTGCAGCGCCCGTTTGGCCTCCTCACCCTCCCCCTGGGCCAACAGCAAGCGGATCAGACGCTCGCCCGCCATGCCGTTGGCCGGCGCGATCTTCAGCACCCGCTGGTATTCCTGCCGGGCCTTGTTCGGCTGACCCATCCGCTCGTATAGCCTGCCGAGGGCGACCATCGCCGCCACGCTCTTGGGGTCGGCTTCGATCACCTGCTGATACGCCTTGACGGCCTTCTCGACGTCGTCCAGCCCGTCATGCGCCTGGGCGCGCAGGTACGTGATCGCCGGGGTCTTCTGCCCAGCCTTCTCCGCCCGATCAGCGACCTCGATGGCCGGCTCCCACTCGAAACGCGCCAGGTACAGCCGGCCCAGCGACAGATACCCTGGCAGGAACGCCGGCTTCAGCTCGACCGTGCGATCGAAGTAGCGGACCGCCAGATCCGGACGATCCCCGTGATAGGCCACCAACCCCATCACGTAGTTCAGCGCATGGCTCTTGGGGTCTGCAGCCAGGATTTCCTCCGCCTGTCCGATCAGTTGCCGGACCGTCTTCGTGTCACTGCCAAGCTGGGCCACCGCACGCAGGACCCCTGCATGGGTCTGCGGACCGGCGGCAACGGCGCCGGCCAACACCCGGACGGCCTCGGCGGCTCGGCCCTGCTCGCGGAGCAACCCCGCCAGACGGATGTAGGCGGGCACCAGTCCGGGCTTCTCTTTGATGAGTTGCCGCAGGACGCCCTCGGCTTGATCCTTGTGGCCGAATCCGATCAGCGTCTCGGCCAGCATCGTCCCCAGGTCGCCGCGATCCGGGTGCGCCTCCAACAGCTTCTGGAGCTCTTGGGTCAGGCCTTCAGGCCGTTTGGCGTCTCGGTAAATCCACCCCAGCAGCTCCACGCCGGCCTCGGGCTTCTCTTTGGACAACGCAAGTTCGCGAGCCAGCGCCAGCGCCTCCTCCCGGCGCTTCGCACGGGCGAGCGTCTGTGCGTAACGAACCTTCGCACGCGGGTTGTCCGGCTCGTGCTCTAGCACACGCTCGAACGCCCCCGCCGCCTGGTCATACCGATGCAGCTGCATCGCCGCCTGACCAATCTGCCACGCCGGCAACGCGGGCCGCGTCCGGATCAGCGTCAACAGCTCCCGGTTCCGCCAGGACCGCGCTCGCGCGTCGGCAACCCCCTTCTCGAACGCCTCGAACTGCTCGATCCCCGCCGATAGATGGCCCTTCGCCATCAGCACCTCGCCGAGGCGGAACCGCGTCAGCAGCGTCTCCGCCCGCTTCGGGTCGGCGTCGCTACACGTCAAGGCCAGTCGGAAATGATGCAGCGCCTCCTCAGCACGCCCGCTCCTGGCGGCCAGCCAGCCCAACAGGTACTGGCAGGTCACGTCGTCCGGACGAAGCTTGGCCGCCTCACGCAGATGATTCCGGGCCTGACCGAGATTGCCAGACCGTCGCGCCGCTCGGCCCAACAGCAGATGGCTCTCGGGGCTCCCCGGATCGTAGCGAAGTGCCTCCTCGAGCTCCGAGATCGCCTCGGCGTTCATCCATCGGTGAAACAGGTCTCTGGCGGCCAGGTAATGCTTCACCGCCTGAGGCGGGATCGCCCGGTCGGGCTTCTCGGTGGGCGCCGGCATCTGGACCGGCGGCGGGATGCTCTCGAGCGGAAGGAGGGCCTTGGCCGGATCGAAGCTCGTCTTGTCGGCCGCCGTCCCCGTCGTCGGCTGCGTCGAAGGGCCCGTCGCCGAAACCCCTGGCGGAGGGGCGGTCTTGGAAACGAACAGACTGCAGCCGGCCACCACCCACCCTGCCAACGCCAAGCCACAGGTCGCCAGCCGCCACCCACGCGCCTGCATACGCCACTCCTAAGGGATCACCTTGTTGAGCCCGTAAGTAATGATGCCTGAGGCCCCCGCCTGCTTCAGCGCGGGCACCAGCTCCCGCTCCACGCGCTCTTCCAGAATCACCTCGACGGCAACGTAACGCTCGTCCGCCAACGAGGAAATCGTCGGCGACAGCTCCGCGGGCAACTGCCCCAACACGGACGATAGGTCTTCCCGGCTCACGTTCATCTTCAGCCCCACCTTCTGGCGGGCCTCGATCGCACCCTTCAGCAGCAGCGCGATCGATTCGATCTTCGTTCGCTTCCGGGAATCCGCCCAGGACGTCCGGTTCGCCACCAGCCGCGTCGTGCTTGTCATCACCGTCGCCACCTCGCGAAGGTCGTTGGCGATGAGGCTCGATCCCGTCTCGGTCACGTCCACGATCCCGTCCAGCAGCCGCGCCTTGACCTCCGTGGCCCCCCAGCTGAACTCGACCTTGACCGACAACCCGCGATCCTGGAAGAACCGGCGCGTCACGTTGACCAACTCGCTGCAGACGATCTTCCCGTCGAACTCCTCGACCTGCTGAATCGGCGACTCGTTGGGCACGGCCAGGACCCAACGAACGGGCCTGGCGGTCGCCTTGGCGTAGACCAACTCGCAGACCTCCACCACGTCGCTATTGTTCTCGCAGATCCAGTCGTAGCCCGTCAGCCCCAGATCGACGACCCCGTCTTCGACGTAGCGGCTCATCTCTTGGGCTCGGAACATCACGCACCGCATCTCCGGATCGTCGATCGACGGGAAGTAACTCCGTGCCCCGACGCGGATGTGGTAGCCGGCGCGGTCAAACAGATCGAGCGTCGATTCCGACAAGCTCCCCTTGGGAATGCCTATACGCAATACCGCATCCGACTCACGCACGCATCGACTCCTTAGGGTGGCTCCCTGGCAGGCTATGGGGTCCGACGACCGAATCCTAACGCGACTTGGTCGTGGAACGCGCCTTGCTCCGGCCCTTTCCGGAGGGCGTCCGACGCTTGCCGGCAGCAGACGAGGGCTTCTTGGCCTTGGCCGACCTCGTCGATCGCTTCGACGCACGCCCCGCACTCGCCGAACGCCGAGAGCCGGCACGCGCCGATGTCTTCTTCGTCGACTTGCGCGTCTGGCCCCCGCGCTTCTTCTTGGTGACCGCCCGCTTTTTGGCCGAACTGGAGGCGCCACGACGTGACGCCGCCGACGTCCCCATTCGCTTGATACGCTCCTCACCATGACGACGCAGCAGCACCGCATATCCGTGGGCGTTCGACGCCGACACGTTCCGCTCGAAAAACGCCTGCACCTCCTCCACGGTGGCCTCCGGGTGCACCAACCCCTCCTCTCGCAACACCGTAAGCGTGATCTCATCGATCGGGAAGGCATGGCCTTCCAGAGCAAACAGGACCACCTCTGCGGCCGTGGCGGAGTCCACCCCGTCGAGTTCCTCCAAGAACCGCCGGGCCTCACGTTTGGCCTTGGTCTTCAGTGCGTCCAAGTTCAGCGCGTGGTAGTGATCGAAGACCCGGCTCAGCGCCTTGACGATCGCCTTGGCCTTTTCCGTCGCATAGGGAAATCCCGTGCCCAGCAGCTCCACGAGCTCCGACGGCGTGCTGACGCGCACCTCGTTCAGATCGACCATCGCCGACCGGATCCTCGCCAGTGCCTGCTCGGCCTTGGCCACGGTCGTGCCGCGATGCAGGATGCCCAGCAGCAATTGATCGATGGGGTCGGTGGGTTCGGCCATCCGAGGCATCCCGTAGGTCCGCTTCAGACGCGCACACAATCGCTTAACCTTGGGCGCATACGCCTTGCCGCTCTTCATAGACGCTCTCCCGGCGAGGTCTCGACGTCCCCCTGCTCGTCCGGGATCTCGGCTTCGTCCTGTGACGCACACGAGGCCCCGACGTCGCTCGACGATCGACGCGCTGTCTCGGCTTGATGAAGCTCCTCGCTGATCTGGTCGATCAGCTCGAGCGTTTCCATCTGCTTCTTGATCCCCCGGTCGTTCACGAACCGCAACTGGGGGCAATGACGCGTGGTCAGCTTCTTGGCCAACATCGACTGCAGATAACCACGCGCGTGCGTCAGACCCGCCAGCGTCCTCCGTTCGTCGCCCTCGCTGCCCATGACACTGACGTAGACCGTCGCGTGCATCAGGTCGCCGCTGACCTCCACCCGCGTGATGCTCGCAAACGGGGAGATCCGCGGGTCCGACAGCCTCGAGGACATGCCCTGGCTGAGGACCTGCCGGATAATGCTCGCCACCTTCTCCGTCCGACGCGACATCGCCAGACCCGGCTCCTTCGAACGATTGCCCGCACTCTGCCGATCGCGGCTCCGCGGTCCGACAGCGAACTGAATCAAAACAGCTCGATCTGGTAGTCGACCAGGCTCGCGTCCCGCGAGAACCGCAGCTGGTCCACGACTTTGCTCAGACAGCTCTCTACGAAACGGGACTCGTTCGCGACCATGGCCACGCCCAACACCGCCTGCTTGTGCGAGTCCAGCGCCGCCACCTCCGCCACCGACACGTTGTACTTGTGGGCCAATCGATCCTTGATGCTCTTGATCACCCGTCGCTTGTCCTTCAGGCTGGCCGCACCCATTACGGCCAATTCGGCTTGCAGAACACCCACGACCATAGGACGGCGCCCTCGTCGTCGGAACGCTCTTCCGCCCCTATCCGCACGCCCTGTCGCCCAATCCGAGCCGATCGACCAACCGCATTTCGGCTAAGCCAGCGTTCGGGCGACCTCCACCACCTCGTAAGCCTCGATGATGTCGCCCACGTGAACGTCATCGAAGCCTTCAATCTTCAGACCACATTCGAACCCTGCACGGACTTCGCGCACGTCGTCCTTGACGCGACGCAGCGAAGCGACCGCACAATCCTCCCGGATCACCGTCGCGTCGCGGATCAGGCGCAACCGATGGTTCCTGGCCACCACGCCGTCGGCCATGTAGCAGCCCGCCACCGTACCCACGCGCGCGATGTTAAATACCTGCCTGACCTCCAGCCGCCCCTGGTATTCCTCCTGCCGCTCCGGCTCCAGCATGCCCTCCAGGGCCATGCGTATGTCGTCAGTGACTTCGTAGATTACCCGGTAAAGACGGATGTCCACCCCCATCTCCTGAGCCATCCGCCTCGCGCTCTCTTCAGCCACCACCCAGAAGCCGATGATGATCGCATCCGACGTGGACGCCAGCATCACGTCGCTCTCGGTCACCGCGCCAATGCCGTCCAGGACGATCCGCAATCGGACCTGATCCCCCGTCAAGCCGTTCAACTCCGAACGCAACGTCTCCAGCTTGCCGTGGGTGTCGGAACGCAGGATCACGTTTAACTCGGGCACCTCATCGGCCTCGCGCTCCTTGAATATCTCCTCGAGCGTCTGAGGCTTCGACAGCTCTGCCAGCGACTCGGCGCGCATCTGGTCTTGCTGTTCGGCGGCAATCGACTTGGCACGCCTCAGATCGCTGACCTGATAGAACCGATCCCCCGCGGTCGGGATCACGTCCAACCCGCTGGCCGCCACCGGTGTACACGGCGTCGCGACATCGACCTTTCTGCCGCGATCATCTCGCATCGCGCGAACCCGGCCATGAGACGGACCGCACACAATCACGTCCCCCGGCTCGAGGCACCCCTCACTGACCAACATCGTCGCCACGATCCCCTCGCCCTTTCTCTCCTCGGCCTCAATGACCCATCCCGTCGCGTCGACGGTCGGGTCGGCCCGGAGCTCCAGCAAGTCCGTCAATGTCGTCAGATGCTCCAGCAGGTCGCTCACGCCTTCCCCAGTGATGGCGGAAGTCTTGATCACGTCCACTTCCCCGCCCCACTCCGTAGGGGCGAGGTTCTCCTCGGCAAGCTGCCCGTACGTCCGGTTGACGTCCACCCCAGACAGGTCGATCTTGTTCAGCGCCACCACGATGGGAACGTCCGCCGCGCGCGCGTGCTGGATCGCCTCACGCGTCGTCTGCATCACCCCATCATCCGCTGCAACCACCAGCACGACCACGTCGGTCACCGTTGCCCCTCGACTCCGCATGCTCGTGAACGCCTCGTGGCCCGGCGTGTCGATGAAGGTGACGTCCACGTTGCCCTCACGAACACGGTAGGCGCCGATCTGCTGGGTAATCCCGCCCGCTTCCTGGTCGATCACTCGGGACTTCCGAATCGCGTCCAGAAGCGACGTCTTGCCATGGTCCACGTGTCCCAGCAACGTCACCACGGGCGGGCGCGGTTCCAGATGCTCCCGCTTCACGCATTCCGACTGTTCCTTCAGTTCGTCCAACAGGCTCCGTGCCTCTTTCACTACCAGCTCGATGTCGAACTCGGCGGCAACCAACCGTGCCGTGTCCCGGTCAACCGCGTCCGTAATCCGCGCCATCTTCCCCATGCCCATCAGTTTGGGGAACAACCGGGAAAACCCGATGCCCATCGCCGCACACAGGTCCTTCAGGACGATCGGCTCGGCGATCTCGATCCTGCTTTCTCTGGGGCGGACGAGTTGCTGTTCCCGCCCTCGGGTCTCGGCGGCGCGGCGACGAACGCCGCCCCGCTCTCCTGCGGCCTTCAAACGCTCCTCTCTCTCGATGAGATCCCGATCCCGGAATTCCCGGATCCGTTCCTCCGCCTCGCGACTCTCTGTCGACCGCCGGGGATGGACCCGATGCTTGCCTGACTTGCCGCGAAGCTCCTCCCCCTGTGCCCCGCGAGCGTCTCTGCCCCGACCGCGCTTGGCGCCTGCGGGCCCGGAAGCCGGCCCTCGCTCCGGCGGCATTGCGGGTGCGACCCCACCCCCTCGACCGCCGCCACGCGGTGGGCCCGATCGCGGGGGACCCGATCGAGGGGGACCCGATCGAGGTCTGAACCGCCGCTCCGGTTCGGGGGCCTCCACGCGAATAACCTGCGGCCCCTGGAGCTGAGCAGGAGCCGGTGCGGTGAGCTGCGGACCCGCGGGCGAAATCGGCTCTGGTTCGGGCTCCTCCTCCTTCTCCTCCTCCTGCTCAGCCTGATCCGGCTCTGCGCTCGGCGCTTCCGCCGCAAGGCGACCCGCTTCCTCCTCCGGCGGCGCAACGCCCTCCTCGACGACGGGCGGGACAACCACCGGCTCGCCCGACGGCGCCTCAGGCGCCGGGGCCCCTTCCTCCGGCGTGAGCGGTTCGACGGGGGCCTCGACCACCGCTGTCTCGGCCGGCTCGGCCGGTGCCTCGACAACTGCAGCTGCGCCTTCAGGCGCGCCGGCCTCAACGGCCGATTCGGGACCTGCCTCCGGCGCCGCGATCACCTCCACGGCGGCCTCGGCCACCTGGACGACCTCTTTCGCCTCGGCCGGCGTCGCCTCTGCCACGGCGGTTGCGACGGCGCCCTCAGCCGCCTCCTCAGCTTCTTCGTCCTTCTTGGCCTTGGTCGCCGCCTTCTTCTTGGTCGTTCGCTTTCGAGTCGTCTTCTTGCGGACCTTCTTGAGGTCCACGCGTTCCGCCTTTTCCTCGACGGTCTCGTGCGCACCCTCGCTGAACCACTCCCGGACGGTCGCCTCCAAGCCCGCCGACAAAGTGGCCATGTGGTTCTTCAGCTCCAGTCCCTCAGCGCGGCACTTCTCCAAAATGGCCTTGCTCGTCACGCCGAGTTCCTTGGCCAGGATGTGCACCCGCATTTGCTTTGCCAACGGCTGTCCTCCGATCCAATCACCCCGCCACCACGCAGCAGCCTACTGATTCGTTCCTTCCCCTGGGTCCCTCGTGGCGACGACATTGTCCTGCTCGGACGCCGCCTCGTCCGGGGCCGTGCCACGCGCGTCGGCCTCAGCCGCCTCCGACTCGACCGGGGCCGCCAACGCCTCGGCGACCTCCACCGGCGCCTTGACCTCCTCTTCGGATGTCGCCTCCCCCTCAACAGCCTCGGCTTGGCCCGGCTCGGCGGGCGCAGCATCCGTTTCGCCGCCAGCCTCGGCATCCGCACCAATCGCGGCCACCTCCTCGACGCCAGCGACCTCATCCGCACTCGCCGCCACCTCGGCAGCAGGAGCCGTCTCTCCCTGCTCGGCCCCTTCTTCGGCTTCCTTGGGAGGCACGTCCTCGTCCTCGGGCGACTCGACGACCCCCTCCTCCGCCCTGGGTGCCGCAATGGCCTGGTCGGTCTCGGCCGCAACCCCCTCGGCCTCCGGCGCGGCAGCCCCTTCAGCCGCCGGCGCCGCAGCGCCCTCGCCCGCGGGCGCCTCGCCTTCTGCCGGCGTCTCGCCGTCAACGCCCGCCGCCTCGGCCTCGGCCTTCGCACGCTCCGCCGCCTCCTTGGCGGCCTCCATCTCGGCCGCGATCCGTTTGGCCTGCTCCGAAGCCACCGACACGATCCGTTCGGCCAGTTCCCGATCCACCTCCAGCTCACTGACCAGCGGCTCTACACCGACCTCCTCGACATCCATCAAGCTGATCACGCCGATGGCGATCAGCTTGCTGAAGAACAGGTCCTCCACCCCCTCGATCGTCCGCAGGGCCTTCTCCATGTCGTCCAGGCCCTTGTTGTATTCCGCCGGCGTGAGTATATCGATGTCCCACCCGGTCAACCGGGCGGCCAGACGAACGTTCTGCCCACGCTTCCCGATCGCCAGCGACAGCTGGTCCTCCGTCACCACCACCGTCGCGCGGTTCAGCTCGAAGCACAGCGCCGTCTCCTGCACCTCCGCCGGCTTCAACGCGTTACCAATCAGGATCTGGGACGACTCGTTCCACCGAACGATGTCGATCTTCTCGCCGCCAAGCTCGTCGACGATGTTCTTGATCCGGCTCCCACGCACCCCCACGCACGCCCCCACTGCGTCGACGCGGCTGTCGATGCTGCTGACCGCCACCTTCGTCCGGTAGCCCGCCTCACGCGCAAGGGCCTTCATCTCGATGACCCGTTCCCCCACCTCCGGGACTTCCAGCTCGAACAGCCGCCGGATCAGGTCCGGGTGCGTCCGAGACAGGATGATCTTCACCTGATGCGGGGCCTCCCGGACGTCCAACACCAGGGCTCGAACCCGCTCCCCCAGGTTGTGAGTCTCTCCAGGGATCTGCTCGCTGCGAGGCAGGAACCCCTCGGCGCGGCCCAGGCTGATCACCAAGGCCCCGCCCTCGAACCGCGTCACCGTGCCCGTCACGATCTGGCCCTTCCGGTCGATGTACTCCTCGTAGATGCTGTCGCGCTCCGCCTCGCGGATCTTCTGGATCATCACCTGCTTGGCCGTCTGCGCCGCGATCCTGCCCAGCGTATCCATGTCGAACGGTTCGCCATTCAGCGTGGCGGTAATCGCGCCCGACATCCGATTGATCGTGCACTCCACCTCCTCCATCTGTCCCGCCGCCTTGCGGACGGCCGAGATGATGGCCTGTTCCAGATCAACGAAGACCTGCTCCTTGTCGATATTCCGATCTCGCGAGATGCCATCGATAATCCGCAGCATGTCAGTGTTCATGGTGTCTTCCTTATTCAGTTGTCGTGCAGCTCGCCTCTCTGCCGCACCCTCATGCGGTCGACGGACGACCGCATCTACTCAAGTGCAACCCTCGACCCGCCCGGGCCATCAGCCTCGCCGGCCCAACAAACCAAAGAGCAAACAAAAAAGCGGGCCAAACATCCGCCCACTTTCGAACCCATGGTCCCGGAGTGTGGAGGTTTTCCCCTAGCCCATCGGCATCCCCCTTCCGATGCGCCTCAGCCTACCTCGATGACGGCACCAGTGCTGGGTCATTGAACTAAGCACTGGCAGTCGCCCCGTTGTTGGTCAGGCTGACGTTCACACCCGTGTCTCCGGGTTCGAAAATGTGCACGCGGCTCATATCCAGGTACATCGACAGTTCCTGACCTTCCTGGATCTGGCTGTGCGAATCCGCTCGGCAAATCAGGTGCTCGTGGGTGGGCGTCGACATGTAGACGTCCATCTTGTCCCCCAACGGCTCCACCACACTCACCCTGACGCTCAACGTGTTCTCCGGACCCGCGAAGCCGCCTTCGCTGCGATCCGAGATGTTCTCCGGACGAACGCCCAACACCATCGGCTGGCCCGAGTACCCTTGGACCCGCTCGCTGATCTCGTCGGACAGACGGAGCTGGTTCGATCCCTCGTCAAAGTAGATCGACCCGTTCTCCGTCACGAGCTTGCCTTCCATGAAGTTCATCGGCGGGGTCCCGACGAAGCCGCCAACAAACCGATTGGCCGGATAGTCGTAGATGTTCAGCGGCGAGTCGACCTGCAATACCAGGCCGTCCCGCATGACCACCACCCGGTCCCCCAACGTCATCGCCTCTTCCTGGTCGTGAGTCACGTAGATCGTCGTCGTCTGCAGCCGGCGGTGGAGCTTCTTCAGCTCGGCCCGCATCTCCACCCGCAGCTTGGCGTCCAGGTTGCTGAGCGGCTCATCGAACAAGAACGCCTTGGGGTTACGTACGATCGCGCGGCCCACCGCTACCCGTTGCCGCTGACCGCCCGACAGCGCCTTGGGCTTGCGGTCCAGCAGTTCCTCAATGCCCAGCATCTGTGCCGCGCCGCGAACCTTCTGGTCGATCTCCTTCTTGGGAACCTTCCGGAGCTTGAGCCCGAACGCCATGTTCTTGTACACCGTCATGTGCGGGTATAAGGCGTAGTTCTGAAACACCATGGCGATGTCGCGGTTCTTGGGCGGAACATCGTTGACAACCCGTTCCCCGATCCGGATTGTCCCCTCCGTGACCTCCTCGAGCCCTGCCACCATCCGCAGCGTCGTGCTCTTGCCACATCCCGAGGGTCCCACGAGCACGAGGAACTCCTGGTCGGCAATGTGCAGGTCCATCTGCCTGACCGCCTGCACGCCGCCCGGAAAGACTTTCGCCACGCCTTCCAGGATCACCTGCGCCATGTTTCTGTACTCACACTACTTGCGGATACCCACACCCGTGGGCCCGCTTCAAAAGGACCCATATTATAGGATGGCAAGCGCCCCTGTCAACGCCGTTTTTGCGGCCCACCGGTCCCCGTTCCCGCGAGCCTGGGAACGCCCCCTCGCGCCAAACGACAGAGGATTGGCGCACCGCTCGCATTGAAGTAGACTGGCTCGCTCGCAACGGTCCAGCAGCTGAAAGGTGACGATGATGACAAAGCAGAACCGAAGGATGCCGTCGTGTGCGGTATGGGTACTGGCGTGGGCCCTGGTGGGCGCTTGGACGGGCGCGGCGCTGGCGGAAAAGGCGGCCACCCCTCCCAAGAAGGGGGCTGCTGACAAGAAGTCCCCAAAGGGCAAGCCCGCCCCCAACAAGAAGGACAAGAAGCCCGCCGCAAAGAAAGGCAAGGGAGGCGGCAAGAAGGGCGGCATGGCGCTGTCGCTCAAGCCACCCAAGTCCAAGAAGAAGTCGAGCGGACCGATCGTCGTGCCCAAGCCGGTGTGGAACCGCGAGGCCGGGTTCGGCCTGCCCGTGCCAACGGGCTGGACGGGCAAAGTCGACGGAACCAAGATCGTCCTGACCTCGCCCGACCCCCCCGCCAAGCGAACGACCATCACCATGGGACCCGAGCCGACGGAGCTGGAGGCCAGACAGTACCTGATGCAGCTCTGCCGGCAGATGGCTGAGAAGGACAAGACCATGACGCTGCCCCAACCACCGATCGAGATTCTCGACATCACGATCTACGTGGTGGGGTATCCGGACCTCAACGCCACGCCGCCCGGATTCGGCGCGCTCCTGGTGATGGACCGACCGGGGGACCAGGTGTTCGTCATCCGCGTGCTCACCCGAAACAAGGAGATCATGAACGACATGTCGGTCAAGGCCGCGCTCGGCATGCTCTGCTTCCGGGACGGGCCGCTGGTCAGTCTCAGCCAGCTGATGGACCTCGGGAAACCGAAGGAGAAGCTGCCCGTCGGCAAGGTCCCGGTCAAGGCCGGCACCGGCACGCTCGCCGAACTGCGCATCCCCCGTCTGATCTTCCGCAAGGCCCGGGACATGAAGTTCAAGGGCGAGATGCACCGCTACCGGATGGCCATCGCCACCCCGAAGGACTACAAGCCCGAACAGGCTTGGCCCCTGCTGATCCTGGACGCGCCTGCCTCGAAGGCCACCATCGTCCCCTACCAACCGCTTGCAGATGCAATGGGCCTGATCGTGCTGGCCGTCGAAGCCCAGACCCCCGAGACCAACTGGCCCCCCGAGATCCAGGCAAGAGTCTACTTCGCGGCGCTGACGAGGCTGATCAGCGAGCTAACCATTGACCGAAGCCGTGTGTATCTGATGGCCGTCGGCCCGAAGGCGGCAAAGGCACAGACCGTGGCCGCCCTGTTGCCGGTGGCGCGGGGCGTCATCTGCTGCGACGCCAAGGACGATGCCCTGGCCGCTGCGGTAGCCAAATCACCCGAGGCCAAGTCGCGTCTGGCGGCCGTCGCCGCCCATGTCCCCGCGACCAAGGCGATCACGCAGGCCCAGGCCGACGCCCTCGTGGCCGCGTGGAAGAAGACCGGCGTGAGCTCGGCCAAAACCTGCAAGGGCAAGAACACCGTCGACGCCGCCGGTCAGGCCGTCACGGTCCTGCTGCAGCGTGACCGGGACGCCACGAAGGCCCAGCTGCCCAAACTGCTGGCGCAGGCCAACAAGATCAAGAAGGCCAAGTCGGGGCACGCTCTGACGATCTACCGGCGGATCGTGGGCAGTGGTCTGAAGGACCCGCAGGTCGATCAGGCCAGAAAGGCTGCCGAGGAGCTCATGGCCGAATACGGGGCCCTGGTCAAGGTGATCACCACGCAGCGCGCCGATCCGCCGGCCGACGAAGTCATCGCACAGTTCAAGGTAGCGCAACGGTTCCAGGGAACGCCCGAGGGCCGATCGCTGCTCAGGATGCTCAGATCGAAGCTGAATGCCCAGTAGCCGTTGTGACCGTGCACTCGGCGGATTCGGATCAACCTGTGCCCGGCCGCCCGCATCGGCCAGAACGTCCCGTTGGCCTCCTGACCTCCGCGATGCTCGCGGCCGTGTCGGCGGTCACGGCGGCCACGATCGCTGCGTCCGCCCTCTGGCACGGTCAAGTGCCCGAGTGGCTTCTCGCCACCCCCGTCCTCCTGGGAATCAGCTGGGCCTACCTGCTTCTGGCCAGCAGAGGCGACGTGACGGTCCTTCGAGTCTTCGTCACCTTAATGCTGGGGATAGCCGTCGGCGCCGCAGTCAGCCTCGTCGAATCACTGCTCTTCTATAGGTTCTCCGGTCTTTGGTGCAGCCCCGGTCTGACAACCACCGACGTTGGCACACGCGTCATCCTCGAGGCAGCCATCGTCCGCGCATTGCCCCACTGGGCGGCGGCGGCGCTGACGGCAGGTCTGCTCGTCCGCGCCAACAGTCGGACGGTGCAGATCGCGTGCGGAATCGTCATCGGCGCCGCGGCAGGCCTGATCCAGGTGATCGTGATGGATCCAGCGGGATGGCACCCCATCGCATTAGACGCCCTGGCAGGACACGCAGCCGCCTACGGGATACTGCTGCCCCTGCTGGCCTGGTTGGGCGATCTGCACGCGCCGCTGGCCGACCGGGCCCCGCGCCGGGCCCTTCCCCTGATTGCCTGGGCCTGGGGCCTCCCCCCGTTCGCCATGCTCATCGGCGGCATCGTCGCGGCGGACAACTGGCTCGGTCTGACCCCTCAGGCCGCCCTAACGCCGGTCCTCCTGGCACTCGAGCTGCTCCGGGAATTCGGCGCCGGCCGCCCCGAGCCAAACGTCGTCCAGCACGTCGCCGTCTCCGCCATCATCCTCGCGCTCGTGATCGGATTACTGCCGTCGCGACGATGGGCCTGGCTGCCCTGGGCGATCTGCTGGCTGCATGACCTGGCCTATCTGATCGTGGTGGTCTGGGCGACGGGCATGCTCCTGAGCAACGTCCAGGCCACGTCCGACGGCGTCGCCGGCGGGCCGTCATCATTGAACACCCACCCCTTTTACGCGATCCTGATGGGGTTGGGATACGTGTTGGCCCTTCGTGTGTGGTGCCTGACGCGACGCGGCGTCCGGCCGACCTGGTAGCAGACCCCGATCATGACCCCCTCCTCCACCAGACAACATGACACCACACCGGGCAAAAAGAGCCTGCCCTGGTTGGTGTCGGCGTTCGTCTTGGTGAGCGTTCTTGCAGAGCTGTGGGTCGGCCTGTCCGACAAGGGCGACACCGAGATCGCACCGATCGCGCTGTCGCCGGGGAAGCTTCGCGACTTCAACCTGTTGCTGGTGAGCATCGACACGCTCCGTGCGGATCGCGTCGGCTGCTACGGCCATGCGGCGGCCGAGACGCCCACGCTCGACGCCCTGGCGGCGCAAGGCGTCCGTTGCGCGCAGGCCGTCACGAGCGTCCCCCTGACCTTGCCGGCGCACACCTCCCTCTTGACGGGTCTGAACCCCCAGAACCACGGTGCCCGGGCCAACGTCATCTTCTCTGTACCGGATCGCGTGCGAACCTTGGCCGAGATCCTCCAGGAACGCGGCTACCGGACGGCGGCCGTCATCAGCGCCTTCGTGCTGGATCGGCGATTCGGGCTGGCCCAGGGATTCCAGCACTACGCCGACGACCTGACCACCGACGGACGCACACAGGCCTTCGGCTATCGCGAGCGATTGGCCGAGGACACCAACCGACACGTCCAGGCCTGGCTCGACCAGCACGGTCGGGAACGGTTCTTCCTCTGGGTGCACTACTTCGATCCGCATTTCCCCTATGCCCCGCCGAAGCCCTTCGCCGATCGCCACGCGGGGCGGCCCTACGACGGCGAGATCGCCTACGCCGACGCCCAGCTCGGGCAGCTGCTGGCGGCGATTGACCGCATGGGCGTCCGCGACCGAACGCTCGTCGTCGTCGTGGGCGATCACGGCGAGGCACTCGGCGAACACCAGGAGCTAACGCACGGCCTGCTGGTCTATGACGCGACACTGCTGGTTCCGATGATCTTCAGCGGCCCGTCGCCGCTGCCGCAGGGCGTAGTCCTGAACCGGCAGGTCGGGTTGATCGACGTCATGCCGACGGTGCTCGACATGCTGGGCGTGCCGATCCCAACGGGCCTGGACGGGACCAGCCTGCTGCAGCCCTTGCCCGAAGGGCCTCGCGCGATCTACGTGGAGAGCCTATGGCCCAAGGTCATGCACAACTGGTCCCCCCTGGCGGGCATTCGCCGCGATGACGTGAAGTTTATCCACGCGCCGCGGCCCGAACTGTACGACCTGCAGGCCGATCCGAACGAGCTCAACAACCTGTTCGCCCAGCGACCTGAGCTGGCCGCCGAGCTGCATCAACAGCTCCGCGAGCTGGCGGGCGAAGACCCGGAGTTACTCGGCGCGGTGTCTGGCAATCTTCCGGTGGACGAAAGCACGAGAAACAAGCTGGCCGCCCTCGGGTACGTGGTGGCCACGTCTGCACCCACGACGACGGCGGCGCCGCCCGACCCCAAGGACATGATGGGCCACTGGGCCAGGTCCCAACGGGCGACCGAGCTGGCCAATGCCGGCCGATTCGCTGAGGCCATCGCAGTGCTCGAGCCTTTCGTTCACCACAACCCCCGCGACATCCGCGCCCTCAGCATGCTCGCAGAGTGCTACCTGAACCTCGGACGATACCCGGACGCCGCCGAGACCTTCGCCCGCTACGCCTCGGTCTCGAGGCGCAAGGCCGAGCCCCTGGCCGGGCTGGGCCTGGCGACGGTTCATCTGGGCAAGCTGGACGAAGCCGAGAAGGCGTTGCAGGCGTCCCTCCAGGATGACTCGCAGAATCCAGCAGCGTTCTTCGGCCTGGGTCTGGTGGCCTTCCATCGCGGGCAGGACGCCGAAGCGATGGCGCTGTTCAAGAAGTGCATCGCTGCCGGACACGGGACCCAGACGGCACCGGCCTATCACAACATCGGGGCGCTGCACCTCCGCGCCGGCCGGAAGGCCGAGGCGCGCGCCGCGTTCGAGCAGGCCTTGAAACTCGATTCACATCACGTCAAGGCGGCCCAGGCTTTGGCCAAGATGCTAAGGGCCGAGAACCGCCTGGACGACGCCATCCGCGTCCTGCATCACGCCCTGGGCATGCGGGCCGACCCAGACGCCCGCACGCAACTGGGGCGCCTCCTCGTCGCGCAAGACAAGGCCTCAGCGGCTGTGGCCCAGTTCCGCCTGGCCCTTCAACACCGACCCGACCACGCGGGGGCGCACTACGAGTTGGGCCTGGTCTTGCGAAGCCTGGGACAGACCGACAAGGCGGTCGAGCATTTGAGTAAGGTGCTGGAACTCAACGCCAAGTCCATGTCAGCCCGATTCCATCTCGGCGTGACGCTCGGGCAAACCGGCAAGCTGGATCAGGCCCGCGCGCACCTCGAGCAGGTCGTCAAGTCCGCGCCCCGTTGGGCGCCCGGCCACTACAACCTGGGCGTGGTGCTCGCCAAACAGGAACGCTTCGCCGACGCCCAGCGGGCATTCACACAAGCGGTCAAGCTTGATGCCAAGAACCCCAGAGCCCACAACGCGCTCGGCCAGGTGCTGCTGGAACTGGGCCGGCGGGACGAAGCCATCGCCGCGTTCAACGAATCCCTGAAGCTTGCCCCCGACTTCAAGCCCGCTCGAGAGAACCTCCGTCGGGCCGAGACCCAGCCGGCGAAAGGTTGACCGCACGGTCAGTCGATCGTCACCTCGACGGGATCGGCAAAGTTGGCGTAGTGGCCAGCGATGTCGGCTTGGGCCGTGTCGCCCGCGTGGATCGCCACGCGGTAGCGCCACACGATCGTCTCGCCAGCGCCCCACGTATGGCTGCCGTCGTTCGACGCATCGCCGGTGAAAGCGCTCAACCCGAACGGGTTGGCCGTCATCAGACCGTAGTCGCGGACGTGCCACGTCGTCGGATGGCGGAAGTTGGCCGGGTGGTCCATGATCGTGATCCCGACCGTCTTGCCGCCGACCGGGCCGACGTAGTCACACCAGGGCGCCGGTTTGCCCCATCCTTCGTCCTCGCCGCGGGCGCCGGCACCCGTGATGAAATGGCCGTCGCGGTTGCCGTCCATGCTCCTCGCGACGCGAACCGAGCAGATGCCGCCCTCCTTCGTGTCGCCGAACCGAACATCGCCGTCGGTCAGCGCCATCCGGACCGTCATGTCGAAGATGCGGATCTCGTCCGGACAGTTGTAGAACCGGTACGTGCGATGCTCGACGAGCTGTCGCTGCCCGTCGGCCGTCGTCCAGTCGACCACGGCGCGGAGGCCACCGTGCACCGAGCCGCTGGAGATCCCGTCGAAGACGCGGTGCCGCTGCCAGCCATGACCCGCCTCTTCGGACCAGTGGTCGACCCCGTTCACGTCCCCCCACGCGACCCAGCAGCTGCGATGATGGACGTGGTCGTCCGTCTCGCCCGCGACCTTCTCCATGGGATAGTGCCGTGTGACACACTGCCCACCGGTCTCGTTGAGCGGATACAGAATCGGCCGGACCAGATCCGGGCCGTGGCAATAACGCGTAAACAGGCCGTGCCGATCGCTGACGGCGACGCCATGTGAACCGAACGGTTCCACGCGCACCGGATCGGACGCCGCCTCACCCGTCCAATCGCCGATTCGAAACGTTCGCGTCTCGCCCGCCTCCAAGGCCTCGCACCACCAGACGAGTTGCATGCCTTCGATCTGGCAAGGCACGGGCGCTTGCCGGCGTTCGTCCAGCAGTTGGATGGCCGTCGTCATGGGGGCGCTCGGCACCCGCGCCGCGACAGGGCCGGCAGGACGGTCGTGGCTGCCGGCAGAGACGGTGATCTTCATGATGGGCTCCTGCCGCCCGAGTTAGCTGGGCATGGCGGCCTTCAGCGTCTCGATGGCGGTCCGGGCGACGGTGTCCGGGTCGGGCTCGTAGATGAAGGGCTCGACGCTGACCCAACCGCGATAGCCGCTGTCGGCCAATGCGGCCAGGATCGGCCTGAAGTCGGCCGGGTCGTCGCCCATCCCGGGGCCGTGACGCGAAGGGTCGTTGGCGTGAACGTGCTTGGCGCGGCCGCCGAACTGCTCGATCGTGCCGACCACGCCGTCGGGCATGCTGGCCATGGCCTTGACGTCGATCATGATGTCGATGCCAGGCGCGTCGACCTCGTCGGCAAGCGCAGCGGCCTCGGCCACGGTCTGGATGATGTTGGTCTCGGCCGGCGACAACGCCTCGATGCCGATCGTCACGCCGCGGGACGCACAGACCGGCGAGACCGCGCGCAGCCCTTGGACGAACCTGGCCCGAGCAGCTTCAGGCGTATCGGGCGGCTCGACGTTCCGCTGCTTCGGCGAACCGAGAACCATCATCCTGCCGCCCAGGTCCGCGCAGAAATCGACCAGCATCTTGAGGTAGTTGACCGTTCGCTGCCGCACCGCGTCATCGGGCGTGGTGATATGCAGCCCGGGCGGCGCGGCGAGCAGCCAGTGCAACCCAGCGATCTCGACGCCGGTCCGCTCGGCCGCCGCGACGATCTCCTTGCGTCGCTCGGCATCGATGTCCTCGACGGACTCGGCCAACGTGAACGCGGCGATCTCGACGCCGTCGTAGCCCATGTCCGCGGCCGTCGCGATAACCTCCTCGATCGGCCGCTTGCCCCACAGCTCGTTGCAGATGGCGAACTTGAACATCCAAACCTCCTCGCGGGATGGTGGCTTTCAATCCGATTGCTTGTAGACCAAAGGGGATCGATCGGGGTGCTCGAGTGACTCCACCGACAGGTCCACATCAAGATCGGGCCAGCGCAGATGCGATCCGTGAAGCAGCTCGACCTTCAGGACCGCGCTGACCTTCGCCTGCTGGAACCACGGGAATGCCTCGTGCGACAGGAAGTACTCCTTGTCACCCACGAGGAGCCAGAGACCGTGTCGGTCGATGCCGACGACTTCAGCTTCTGAAGTGCTTGTGCCAGGCATCTCCGATGTCATCTCTGCGTTCCTCCACAACCCGCACAATCTCGGACAGCTGAGTCTATGAAAGATGGTAGTTGTTGGCCAGCGCGACCTCGGGCTCCAGCCAGACCTTGGCCTCCCCATCGGCGCAGTGCACATGGACGTGCATCCGTTGCTCTTCCCGCGAGAAGAAGAAGAACCGATACGCCTTCCATCTGAACACCGTTGGGCTCATACCAGCATGCTATGTCTGCTTGGCCGTCTTCTCAAGCTGATGCCCGCCGCCCAGACTCGCAGAGCGCCGCAGGTGGGGCGACTACTTGCCCTCGTCGTCCTCCTCGGTCAGCACCTTCTGGATGGCGGTGCGGGTGAAGGTCAGCTTCACGTTGTTCGTCTCGTCGACCTTGACCACCACCTCGCCGCCCTTGACGGCGACGACCGTGCCGACGATGCCGCCGATCGTCAGCACGTGATCGTTCTTGGCCAGGTTGTCGAGCATCGCCTGCCGCTTCTTCTTGTCGCGACTGCTGCCCCGCATCGTGATCAGCCAGAAGACCACCATCGCCAGGATCAGGCCGATCCAGATCGTCTGGATGCCACCGCCACCCGAAGAGCCCGGCGCGCCGCCACCGCCGCCACCGCCGCCCTCGGCCAGCAAGAGCTGCACGGGTCCAATCAGTGTTGCCATCACGTGGGTCATGCTCTGGTGCCTCCGCGTTGTGAACCCCTTGCCCTGCAGCAAATCCGCCCTGCCGTCACGGCGTCGCGTGGGCCGACGCGACGATCGGGTACGCCTCAACGATTCTCCCCGCGCAGCCAGCGTCGATCAAGTCCCGCAGCGTCGCCATCAGCCGCTGGTAGAACCGGACGTTGTGAATCGAAACCAAGATCGGGCCCAGCATCTCGCCCGTCATGAACAGGTGTCGCAGGTAAGCCCGTGTGTGGTGGGTGCACGTGGTGCAGTCGCAACCGGGCTCGAGCGGCGCGTCGTCCTGCCGGTATTGGGCGTTTCGCAGCCGGATCGGGCCGGTCGCCGTAAACGCATAGGCGTTTCGGCCGTTGCGCGTCGGTAGGACGCAGTCGAACAGATCCATCCCGCAGGCCACCGCCGCGACCAAGTCCCGGGGCATGCCCACACCCATCAGATATCGAGGCCGATCGAGCGGCAAATGCGGGGCCACCTCCCGTACGATCTCCATCATCTGCTCATGAGACTCGCCCACGCTCAGCCCGCCGATCGCACAGCCGGGCAGATCGAGCTCGGCAAGGCGATCCGCGCAAAGGCGACGCAGGTCCTTGTGAACACCGCCCTGGTTGATGCCGAACAGCCATTGTCGATCCGGACAGCGATGGGCCGCCTTGCATCGTCCCGCCCACGCGACCGTTCGATCAACGGCCGCACGCACGTCCCCGGGGTCGCACGGATACGGCGGACACTGATCGAAGCACATGATCACGTCGGCGCCGAGCTGGTTTTGGATCGCCGTCGCCGTCTCGGGCGTCAGACGGATCTGAGCCCCGTCCACCGGCGACCGAAACGAAACGCCGTCGTCGTCGATGTCGACCAGCTCCGCCAGCGAGAAGACCTGGTATCCCCCACTGTCCGTCAAGATCGGCCCGGACCAACCCATGAACCGATGCAGTCCCCCCAGCTGCTCGATCAGCTCGGCGCCCGGGCGGAGCTGCAGGTGGTACGTGTTGCTCAGGACGATCTGCGTCCCGGTGGCTGCAAGCTGTGCGGGCGTCACCCCCTTGACGGCCGCGCGCGTGCCCACCGGCATGAAGGCGGGCGTATCCACCGGACCATGGGGGGTGGTCAGTCGACCTCGGCGGGCCTCGCTGCTCGGATCGGTCTTGTGCACCTCGAAGCGGAGCATGCCCGCGGATCGTAGCACGCGCCCGCACACCCGTCCACGCCCGCGCCACCGGATGCTCAGCCGTGGAACGCAGGCAGACAGCTCGCTAGAATGTCCGTCACGGACACATGCTGTCTGTCTGTCCGCCCGACACGAGGGGAGCATCTAGCCGTGGCCGTTCAACGGATCGTCTACTTCTCCGGACAGGTTCAGGGGGTCGGCTTCCGCTACACGGCCCGGTGGGTCGCTCGACAGTTCGACGTCGTCGGGTCCGTCAGGAACCTTCCGGACGGCCGGGTCCACTTGGTCGCCGAGGGCGAACCGGACGAGCTGGACCGTTTCGTCGAAGCCATACGTGCCAAGATGCAGGGCCTGATCCGAGACGTCCAAAGTACCGACGCCCCGGCAACCGGCCGATTCACACACTTCGATGTGACTTACTGACAACACGAGAACCAGCCGGGACGTTCTGCTGTCTGGATCCCACCCGAAGAAAACACCGAACGCCACGAAGGACGCTCGGTGCTTCCGGAGGGGAAAAGCTCTATGGCCTTCGCCAAAGGCGATGATCCGCGCACTCCACACTAGAGTACATACCCGGTTTTCATGGTCAATGCAAATTTTTCAGTATCACTGATCTTCCACAGTCGCATGTATCAACACGGTTTCCGGCCGAAAATGTTTGGCCCGAGTAGGTTGCGCTCGCTGACATCGCGAAAACCAATTGCGGGGGAAGTCGAGCTTCGAGCCGATTCGCCGGCCCGCCCAGGCGAACGGCGGCTTGACTGGCCCGGACACTTCAACCCGCGGCGTCACGCCGATCGATGGAACCGGCGGGCCCACAACTCCAGCATGAGCAGGGCCCAGAGCTGGCTCTCCAGCCAACGCCCCTTGGCGAGGTGTCGACGCCAGAGGCGCCTCACCTGATCGGTGTCGAGCCAGTCACGAACGCAGGCCGAGCCGGACAGGACCGTATCCTCGAGCATCTCGCGGAGCGGCCCGCGGAACCACCGGGCCAGCGGCATGGAGAACCCCATCTTCGGTCGATCGACGATGTCCTGCCCCACCCGCTTTCGAGCCACCTGCTTGAACAGGTACTTGCCCTGACCGTCGCGCAGCTTCAGATGCGGGGGGATGCTGGCCATGAACTCCATGAAGACGTGGTCGAGGATGGGGACGCGGACCTCGAGGCTGACGGCCATGCTCGCCCGGTCGACCTTGCAGAGGATGTCGTCGGCCAGGTAGGTCTTGATGTCGACGTACAGGCCTCGCGTCAACGGGTCGGGCGCCGTCGTCCGGTCGCTGTGGTATCGGAAGACCTCACGCGTGTCGTAGCCGCCGAGCGTCCGCCGCATGTCCCCCGACAGCAGCCGGTACGGCCCGCTGCCCTGTTCAAACGCCATGCTGCGGTAGTGGGCCTCGTCTTCGTCCATGATGCCCAACAGCCCCAGCTTGGAGCGCAGCCGCAGGAACCACGGCATCCAATCCGGGTTCGGGTACAGTCGCGCCAGGGGCCCGAACACGCAACGTCGCAGGACGGGCGGCACCATCGAGCGGAGGCGCCGCTCTCGCTCCAGGTCGCGATACCGCCGATAGCCAGCCATGTTCTCGTCGCCGCCGTCGCCCGACAGGGCGACGGTGACGCTCTGCCGTGCCATCTTGCTGACGTAGTAGGTGGGCACGGCGCTGTGATCGGCGAAGGGCTCGTCGTAGTGCCACACCAGCCGCTCGACGACGTCCACGGCGTCGGGCTGGACGACGTATCGGTGGTGTTCCGTGCCGAACCGTTCGGCCACCTGGTCGGCGTGGGGGAGTTCATCGAACTCCTGCTCGGCAAAGCCGATGCTGTTGGTGACGACGGGCCGATCCGATCGCTCCGCCATCGCCGCGACGACCGAGCTGCTGTCCACGCCTCCGCTCAGGAACGCGCCCAGTGGGACATCGGAGACAAGGCGCATCCCAACCGATTCGCCGAGGTGCTCCCAGAACTGCTCGCCAAGCACCTCTTCGGCCGCATCCGACACCGCCCCGAAGTTCAGGTCCCAGTACTCGCGGATCTGGAGCCGCCCGTCCTCGAACACGAGCACGTGACCGGCCGGCAGCTTCTCGATCTGGCGGTAGATGCTCTTGGGCGCCGGGATGTAGTACAGCGTCAGGTAGTCCAGCAACGCCTCGGGCCGGAGCTCGCGCGGCACGTTCGGTGCGGCCAGGATCGCCTTGATCTCCGACCCGAAGATCAACCGGTGGCCGTCGAAGTGGTAGTAGAGCGGCTTGATGCCGACCCGATCGCGGGCCAGCAACAGCCGCCGGCGCGGCTCGTCCCAGATCGCCAACGCGAACATCCCGCGGAGCCGTTCGACGCAGCTCGGCCCCATCTCCTCGTACAGATGGACGATCACCTCGGTGTCGGTGTGGGTCGTGAAGCGATGTCCCTTGCCCTCCAACTCCTCGCGCAACGCCTGGAAGTTGTAGACCTCGCCGTTGTAGGTGATCCAGACCGTGCCGTCCTCGTTGCTCAGCGGCTGGTGGCCAGCGGCCAGGTCGATGATGCTCAGCCGCGTCTGGCCGAGCACGCACTGCCCGAAATGCTGGGTGCCCTCATCGTCGGGGCCACGGTGGCGGAGCGTGGCGACCATAGCGTCGATGGCCGCACGATCCTCGTCACCCACCCCCCGCGCGTCGGCCACACCTGCGATCCCGCACATCCAGGGCACCTCGGCCATCAACGTAGACCGTTTGGCGCCCGACTGCAACGATCATCTGGCCAGGTCGCCCGGGCCGCCCCACCGGGCCGTGCAGATGGCGAAGTACTTGTTGCGGAATGGCGGGGCCTTGCGGCTCGCGTACCAGATCCGCCACGTCCCGTCCTCGAGCCGCAGGACGGCGTGGCTGGTCGTGTAATGTGACTCCCATGGTCTGCTTGGGTCCGGACGAAGCACGGGGTTGTGCGGATTCTTGTGCCACGCGAGCCCGTCTTTGCTGACGGCGAACCCGATGGCAGTCTTGTTCGGGTGCCCCGCCCAGTAGCTGCCGTACCACATCAGGTAGACGCCGCCGGCCTTGAGCACAGTAGGATAGAACAGACGCCCGGATTCCCACGTCTGGTCGACCGCCATCACCGGCTCGCGACGGACCGTCCAGCGCCGGCCGTCCTTGCTCTGGGCATAGCGGAACCGCCACGGCTCGGCCTCGACGTCGGTATACCACAACCGGTAGGTGCCGTGCTCCTTGATGATCGTGGGGGCGTAGACGTTCTCGAGCTGTGGCTTAGAGGGGGCCGACCCGCGAATGCCATCCACGCTCGTCGTCTCGTGCAACGTATGCAAGCCGGGCCCGGCCGCGAAATGCGTCGCCGAGAACCACATCCGCAACCGCCCCCCCTCGCGAAGCACCGACCCGTCCGGGCGGCGGAGCAACGTAGGCGTGAGGATGGAGTGCTTCCGATCCCCGAACGCATAGACGGGACATGCGTTGGACTTCTCGAAACGGATCCCGTCGACGCTGCTCGCCAGGCCGAGGCGAAAGACCCGCTGCGCCACGGTCCCGCGCGACCCGCAATACCACAAGTGGAATCCGCCCTTCTCGGCCGCGACGCACGGCGCGAAGATGTGCGTGTCGTCGAAGCTGCCCGGCTTGCCCAGCGAGATGACCGGGCCGGCGCTGTCCCGCCGCCAGTCCTGCGGCCGGAGCCACCGCGCGAGGGACGGGTCTACGGGCGGAGCCGCTTGAACCACTACAGACGTCCCGAGGATCAAGGCTCCACCCCAACACACGCCCCATCCCGTGCGACCTCGGCTGTTCGAAACGCCGCCTGCCATCTCGTCACCTCGCCATCAAGGCGCACACATCGTTGCCGCTCCGGTGGCGAGGGAACAGCGACGGGTCTAAAGGCGTAATGCAGATCACTTCCTGCCTCTGCGCCTCGCGACCGCCGCCAACACCAATACGCCCAGCGCCAGGGGAAGGAGGGGAGCCGAGCCGCTGCCGCACTTCCAGACGGCGTTCACGTGCATGTCGGTGTCCATGACGATGGTGATGACCTCGTTGGCATCGAGGGTCGCGTGGTTGGCGTCGTTAGGAAAGTTGGGATCGAAGATCTGCCAGTGTCGCAGGCTCTTTCCGTCGACCGGGCTGGCCGTCAGCGTCACCTCAGCGCCCTCCGGGAACGCCATCTCGTTCGGGTCGTCCGGTTCCGGGTCGAGGTCGACGTCTCCCCACACGCCGTTCGTCTCGGTGAGCAGGAGAACGGCGGTCGGCTCGGCGAGCGACGCGAGCAGCTGAAGATCGAAGCTGATGTCAGAGCTGCTGGCGCCGACCTGATGGACCTCTGCAGCCAGCGTGTTCGTGCCCTCGACGAGCAGGTTCGGATCGACCGAGACCTCGAACCAGGTGTTCTCCAACGCATACTGCGTACCAGTCGCAAGATCGTCGAAGGCGGCGTTGGCGTCGAGGTTAGCGCGGACAATCTCCGTGCCGTTCAGATAGACGGCCACGCCGTCGTCGTAGACGACCCGAACGGTGAGGGCATCGATGGCGTCTACGTCGTTCGCGTCGAACGTCGTCCGGAAATACGTGGTGACGTGCTTGTCGTTCGAGTCGCCCCCGTAGCTAACGACCGTTTGCTCGTCGCCGTCGCCGTAGCCGAGCTGAGCCGGACCGTTGGGCCACGCACCGTCGTCGAACCCCGGCGCCCGCCATGCCGTTCCCTGATCTGAGCCGTCGTCGAGGTACTTCCAGTCGGATTCTGACGCCACCGGCACGGTCGGCGGCATCGGACCATCGTCGCTGGTCCGCTCGTAGAGGTACAGCGCCTGGGGGGGACCGCTGCCGCCGCTGCCATTCTCGCTGTGCGTGTAGTAGTCGTTGCCGATGCCGTCGAAGGTGATCGCCTCGCCCTGGACCTCCGAGACGAGGGGGATGTCGATGGGTGTGCCGCCCAGTGCGTCATCGATGCTCTGACCCGTGTCGCGCTGCCACAGTCGGTTCCAACCATACCCCTTCAAGAGGATCTCGCCGCCGGTTGGCGAGATGTGAGCGGCGGTCACCAGCTCGCCGGGACTCAGGCTCATGGTTCGGACCAGGCTCATCGTCACCGTCGTCCCTGACTCGAGCTGCGCCCGGGTCGCCTGGTAGATGCCGATGGTCCCGGACTGTTTCGTGGCGATGTACAGATCGCCACTGGACGGCTCGACGAACATGCCCTCGGCGTTGTGCGCGCCGTCGGGGTACTCCAGCGTGATGGACGTCCACTCGCCCTGATTCAGGTTCTTGGTGACCGGGCTGGCGCTCTGTCGCGTGTAGGCAACGGGCTCGGCAATCCGATAGACGCGGATGTTGGCCCGTTGGCTGCTGTTGTCGCCGATGTCGCCGACGAAGAGGTAGGTGACGCCCGTCTCGGGTCCGGGGCCGATCGCGATGTCCTCGAAGTCGGTGGCCGGGGCGTACGTGGTGGTTCCCGACTCCATGATGTTGTACGTGCCGAGCAGCTGGCCCTGCGTGTCGATGGCGAAGACGCGAGCAACGTCACCCGAATCGTTGTGCACCCACAGGACGCCGTCGCAGTTCCGGCTGGCGACGAGGCCCGAGTCTTCGTTGATCGGAGCGGGCACGGTTCCCTGGCTGACGCCGCTGGAAAACGTCGGGTCGGCCACAACCGGCAGTGCCAGACAGGCGATGATGAAGGTACACACCACTACCACGACCGTGAGCTTCCGGTCCAACAAGATCGCACCAGTCACAGGGATTCCCTCCTAAGGATTGCAGTCGTTCAGGCGTCCCGCGCCCGATCGTCGGGGCCCAGACCACGCGACGCGGCACACCTACATCATACACAACGCTCCGGCGAATCGAAACTTGCATACCGAGGGGTTGCCCCAAAGCCCCGGATGCCAGTAGAAGGGTGATGGTACCGGGGGCCTCAAGCGCCTGCGTCTTGGCAGCGGGCCGCGTGTCATGTCAGGAGGATAGACCGATGAGACGGTGGGTAGCCCGCGTTGGCCTGTTGGTCATCTGCATCCTGTCACTGGGGCTGGAGCTGGAGTGTCCGCCGGTGGAGGACCCCACGCCGTCGATCGTGGGCGTGATGTACCATCACTGGTGGGTGCCGAGCCGATGGAGCCATGACCCGCTCAACCATCCGTACGAACCCGTCCTGGGCCACTACGACAACGCCGACGAGAACGTCATCCGCCAGCACATCGCCTGGGCCAAGCAGTACGGCATCAACACGTTCGTCCTGAACTTCTGGCTGACCGACCACGACTGGTGGTGGGTCGAGCGGAACACGAACGCCGTCGCCGACCTCTGCGACCAGGAGGGCATGAACTACTTCTTCCTGCTGGACGGCTGGTTCACGTTCGAGGATCCCGACGTGAACGAGTACAGCTACCAGATCGCCTGGCGGGTCAACGCGCGGGCCGCGCCCTACTGGAATCGGCCCGGGTATCTCAAGGAGGAGGGCAAGCCGGTCATCTTCTTCTGGGCGGCCGGACCGACCGACTGCGACCTCTGGTGGCACGTCCGGTGGGGGATCGAGGGCACCTCCGGGCCGGTCTTCATGACCGGCGACAAGTGGGACTGCTTCGATCTTCGGATGATCTACAACCCTTACGTCAGCTTCGCGACCGACTACGCCGGGCAGCTGGACCACCAGCAGAGCATGTGGTCCAGCCGCAGCAACAACGGCGATCCCTGGGCGCCGACCACGATGGCGGGCTATGACGACCACCTGGTCCGACAGGGCAATCCGATCATCCCGTTGGACCCGGAGTTCTTCCGCGACGGCCTGCAGCTGGCCTTCGACTACGACCAGCACCACGCCGACGGCAAGCGGTGGCTGTTCATCTGCTCCTGGTCGGAGTGGCATGAGGGCAGTCAGATCGAGCCGGCCAGCGACTTCGCCGACCCCGAGATCTTCTTGAAAGTCCTCAAACAGGAGTTGGACGCGTTGGATTGATACGCCCTTTGTCGGCCGACGTCACACGCCGATGATATGGACCAGGGCAAGGAGCTGCACCAGCGACACCACCACGGGAATCGCCGTGATGGCCACCGCCCATTCGGCGAGTTTCCGTCCCGTCCGGTCGTTTCGCCGACCCACCACCTCGCAGATGGCCACCACCAGCAGGACCAGCGAGAACTTGAAGACGACCAGCCCCGGCAATCCCCACCGGCCGAGGACGCGATCGGCCAGCGAATTCACCTCGTGCCCGCCGGCCGCAACGATGACCGCTGTCAGCATGACGTCGAGCGACGCGAGCAGGACGTACCAGACGTAGACGTTCGGATAGAGCACGGCCCCGCGCCAGACCGATGACGGGACCGCCTGCCCGTCCTCGTCTCGTCCTTGCCTCGGGGGCGTCCGGTCCGGCCTGTCGCGGTCTTCTGTCATGATTCCCGATCCCGCGCGTATTGTATTCGCCGACGCCTCGCGGGCCCACCACAAGATCGGTTGCCCTGTTGGCGGTTTTGGGGTAGGGTCTTGGGTATCCCTACAGCAACAGACGAGATCGGCTGGCCGCGCGGAGCGCAGGGAAATGGTGTCGACTAACAGGATCGGCCGTGTAGGAGCCCGGGAATTGGCCTTCGTGGTGCTGGTCGCGACCGTCGCGACAGCCGCCCTGCCATCGGCTGAGGTCCACGGCGATACCGGCGCGAACAGGGCCCTGATCGGCAGAGCCGGCAACGCCGAGGACAATCGTGTCCGGCTGGCCTGCCTCAAGCAGCTCCAGAAGGTCCCCAACCTGGACGAGTCGCTCAAGGACGACCTCGACAGGCTCGTCGCCGAGATCGACCGATGGATCCACGCAAGAAATGTACCACATTGCGGAGGTCAAATAAAATAATGGCCACAACTTCAAGATCGCGCGGACCTCTCCGGTCTACCCGCTGACCAAGGAGGCAAGCGGATGAAAGGTCCCCAGTGCGAATGACGATGATGTCCTATAACCAAGGCACGCAGCTCAGGAGGCCAGAGAATGCGATGGCAAGATGAGCTGAAGAAGAGCATCACAACGATTGAGGAGCTCAAGCGACTCGTATCGTTGACGCCCGACGAGGAGAAGAGGCTTCGTCAGGTGGTCGGTCGGCATCCCATGCGGATTCCCCGCTACTACGCCTCGCTGGTCGATTGGGCCGACCCGAAGGACCCCATCCGGCGGCTGGCCGTCGCCTGTGAGGAAGAGCTGAACGCCTCAGGCATGTATGACACGAGCGGCGAGGCCAGCAACACCAAGATGCCCGGCGTACAGCACAAGTACTCGCAGACCGCGCTGATCCTGGCGACCAACCAGTGTGCGATGTACTGCAGACACTGCTTCAGGAAGCGACTGGTCGGGTTGACGAGCGAGGAGATTCTCAGCCGGTTTGCCGAAGCCGTCGCCTACATCAAGGAGCACGATGAGGTCAACAACGTGCTGATCACCGGCGGCGACCCCCTCGTCCTGCCGACGCGAGTGATTCGGGAGTTCCTGCGGACGCTGGCTCCCATCGACCATCTCCAGTTCATCCGGATCGGCAGCCGAATCCCCGTGACCTTCCCGCAGCGGATCCTGGACGACGACGGGCTGTTGACCGTGTTCCGGAAGTACTCGCGGAAGGACAAGCGGCTCTCCCTGGTGACGCATTTCGACCATCCCAAGGAGATCACCAAGCAGTCCATCGAAGCCGTCAGTCGGGTCGTGGATGCCGGCGTGATGGTCAACAACCAGACCGTATTGCTGGACGGGGTGAACGATGATCCGGATACGCTGGCAAGCCTGCAAAACAGGCTGGTGGGTCTGGGCGTAAACCCCTACTACGTCTTTCAGTGCAGGCCCGTCAAGCGGGTCAAGCACTGCTTCCAGGTCCCCTTCCGACGCGGGTACGCGGTGGTCGAACGGGCCAAGAAGCAACTCAACGGCCACAGCAAGCGATTTCGCTACGCCATGTCGCACAAGACGGGCAAGATCGAGATCGTCGGCATCGTGGGCGACGAGATCTTCTTGAAGTATCACCAAGCGAAAAACCCGAGGAACGCCGGGCGGTTCTTCAAGAAGAGGCTAACCGAGGGGGCAGCCTGGCTGGACGACCTGGCCTGATGTCAGGTTCGATCAGTATTTCCTGAATACGCCGACGACGATGCCCTGGATCTCCAGGTCCGTGACGTAGATGGGCGAGAGGGCGGCGTTGGCCGGCTGAAGTCGGATCCTCTCCCCTTCCCGGTAGAACTTCTTGAGCGTCGTCTCGCCATTCTCGAGCAGCGCCACCACCGTCTCGCCGTCCCCGGCCGTCTGACGGCGCTCCACGATGACGTAGTCGCCGTCGCGAATCTGCTCCTCGACCATGCTCTCGCCGCGGACCTGAAGGGCGAAGGTCTCTCCTCTGACGGTCAGCATCTCATCGAGGTCGAGTTGCTCATTGTCTTGGACGGCCTCAACGGGCGCCCCGGCCGCGATCCGGCCCAGGAGCGGCAACCGCGTCGATTGCTCGTCCGGGAAAGCCGCCTGCGGCGTGAGCCTCAGCGATCTTGCCTTGTGGGGGGACCTCGCCAGGAAGCCCTTGCGCTGCAAAACCCCGACGTGCTCGAAGATGGTCACCTTGGTGACGTTGAAATGGTCGGCCACCTCCTGGAGGGTCGGCGCGTATCCCTGCTTGCGCTCGTAGTCTCGCAGGTACGTCAAGATGGCGAGCTGCTTCGGTGTCAGCCCCCGATGCTCGTGAGCCTTTCGAGAGGCGGGCATTGGCCTGGCTCCTTCTCATAGAGCAGCGATCAAATCACGGTCCCACCGAGCGAATGGCAAGCGCTACATCGTGCAGGACTGGCAGGCCTTGCCGCCCGGCAACCCCGCACAGAACGTCCGTCACGTCCAGAATCCCCAGCGCCGTTCCCGCCGCCCGCTTGTCGGCGGGCGGCGGGTCGCCCCGTCGGCGACCCTCCCTGGAACGGCAACGCGATCTACCGCTTGCGGGCGGCGCTCTGTTTCACTCAAAGACAATCCTCGTGCAATCCAGCCCCTCGATGTCACAGCCGTCAGTTCCGCCCCGAACGGGCAACGCCCGTCAGCTCGGGCGTGTTCTCCTAATGTTAGGGTATCTAACAGTACCCTAACTTGCCCGCTCCGTCAAGCCCAACCTGGCGGTTTTTTTGGGGATTTCGTTCGCGCGGGCCATGCGTGGAAAGCTACTTCGGGCGATGCTTGGCCTGCATCTCGGCCAGTTCCTTCTTGTAGGCATCCAGCTCGGGATGGCCGAGGTCCGAGAGGATCTCGACGGCCTCGGCCATGATATCGACGGCCTCCGCGTGGTCGTTGCGCTTCGCATGGATCCGCGCGATCCGCGCGAGGCAATCTGCCTGCTGCGCGTAGGCCCTGCGACCCGAAAGAATGGACTCCGCCTTGCGTAGCATCTCGAGGGCCTTGGCGAGGTCGCCCTGCCGGTCGTAGACCTCGGCCATTTGCCGATAGGCCGACCCTGCCTCAGATTCCTTGCTGGACACAATCGAGGCCTGATAGGCCTTCAGGGCCTCATCCAGCTCTCCGGCCTCCTTGTGGAGCTCGCCGATCTGAAACAGGGCGGACGCCTTGTCGGCGGGGATGTCGACCTCCTCGGCGTGCTTGACGGATCGGCTCAGGTACGCCACCGCTTGCCGCGTATCCTTCTTGGCCGCGTAGACCAGCCCCAGCGTCATGCACGCCGGTCCCAGCGCAAGCCGATCGCCAAGCTGTTCCAGGAGCTTCAGCCGTTCCTGGAGCAGGCTGACGGCCTCGTCCGACTTGCGCTGGTCCACTCGGAGGGTTGCGATTGCGCCAAACAGAACGGCCTGGTAGTCGCGGAGTCCGATTCTGCGGGCCTCTTTCTGGGCAGCCCGGTAGTACTCCTCGGCGATGTCCGCGCGACCGAGGCGCTGGTGCGCGATGGCGATCTGTGTTAGGGCGAAGATCACGTCAACGGGATCGTCGGCCAGCTTGGCCCGGCGGAGCAAGCTCTCGAAGACAAGCAGGACCTCCCGCTGGTTGCCCGCCGCCACGTTGATCTGACCCAGCAGCCTCAGTGTGGGTCGGAAGCCCGCCTCGTGCCGCCGCGATTGGGCAACGTAGAAGAGCGCATCATTCGGCTTGGACGCTCGGACGGCGCGGACGGCCTTGGCGTAGTACTCCAGGGCGGTGTCCGATCCCTCCGGCGTGGCCGATATTCGCTTCTGTTGCGCCTCGTTCAACTCAATGCCCGTCAGCTCGAGCGCCGCGTTCGTGGTGTTCTCGAGAAGCGCTCGCAGGGAGGAAGCCTGCACCGAGCCGGTGCGATCCCGCTCGGGCTGCTTGACGTGGCGGGCCCGCACCTTCAAGGCAAACTCGCCCTCATCCGTCACGCTCGCAACGCCCATCACGGTCCAGTCCGCACCGAGCAGTCGGGCCGTCCGCACAATCTGCTCCGGATTGGGCGTGCCGTTTCCGACCATCCGTTGCAGGACGCCCGCCGTCCGTGTTCCGGAGACCGCCTCGGTCACGCCGCTTCGCCGGAGACGGGCTCGCAGGCCCTCCGAAACGGCAAGCGCCACCCAACTCGACTCGTCCTTGCCGTCGCCAGGCGAGAAGTCAGGCACGAAGAACCTGGGGCGCCGAACCGATTCCTCGGACGCCGCCGCCGCAGGCGACAGCAGTATCGAAGCCGCAAGGACGATGAGCACTGCGTCTCGGAGCCGACACCGGCCTGTCACTATCATCTGTCCCATCATTCGCCATCCCGTGACCACTGGTCGCATCGGCCAAAAGGATACCGGATTCCGCTGCCCCGGGCGAACAGAAACCTGCGGCGCCGCCAGCACGAGGTACAACTGCCAGGTGTCCGAAGGAGGGATTGAGGCGGGCGCGAAGCGTCCAGGGGGTTCAGGAACGGCCCGCAACGGGCATGCTCGTGGCGCGCGGCCGGTGCGCCGGCTTTCGGATCGGGTTCATGCGTTCCCGTCTAGGGCTCGTCGTCGACGACGGGAGGAGCATCGGTGAAGATGTCCTGTCGAAACGGAAGTGACCACACGGCGTCGGAGTCGTCCGGCGCGGCCTCCCACAGGTTCTGCCAGGGCTGGGACGACCAGTGCCTGTGCGGGGGGACCGGCTCGGCCGACATCGGCGGCAGAAGCGTCAGGACGCCGCGTGTCCGCTGCGGGATCCGCTCGGGATTCCGTTGGAGCGGAGCCGTACGTGTCACGGAATCGGAAGCGGGCTCGGTGTGGGAAGCCAATTCGCCGTCCTTCAACAAGAGCGACGACACGAGGTCCGTTTCAGCAGGCTGGCTGGTCGCAACAGCCGGGTTCGTCGTTGGCGCCGGTTGGCTGGCCGGGGGCGCCTGAACCACGATCAACGGAACGGAAAACCCCGCACCGAGATTCCCCGCGCGGTCCCGGGCGTCGGCGCGGATCTTGAACCTTCTGCCCGCAGCGTGCGGGGGGACGAGGAACGCCATCGACCCTTCGGCGGCCTGGTTGTAGATCACGGGCACCCACTCGCAGTCCTCGTCTTCGTCGAACTCCCAACACGTCGAGATCGACGTCGTTGCGTCGGCGAGGTTGATGTCGCTGGCCGTCCAATGGACCGTGATCGACTCGTTTACGGAGTAGTCAGGTTTGTTGGGCTCGACGTAGACCACAACGTCGGGCGCGACGGTGTCAACGTGGTAGATCACGTGTGGGCGCGGCGGGGTGCACTTGGCCGGGGGGATTCCAGGACCGACGAAGCGGAATCCATACGTGCCGTCATTCTCAGTGGGAAAGCCGAAGTGCGTCTGGCTGATGCCGAAATAGCCCGCGCGCTTCCACTCCTGCCCGCCCGAGTCCGTCCAGTACACACCGATCCTCGGTGCCAGATCCTCCACCGTGGTGCGTGGACCCAGTTCTGGCGTCGTGGGCGCCGTGCTCGTCAGCTTGGCCGGGCGTGGGAGCTGGACCGTCTGCGTCCGGACGTAGTACTGGGTTGCCCCGCCCGGCCTCCGGGGCGGGAACATCTCACCGATGTCCCCGAGAGGGGTGGCAGGACGGTAGTAGAACGGCGCGTCGTAGGCCCAAGCAGGATACTGCTCAGCCGGGTCGAACGCGGGCTGATCCGTCCTTTTTTTGCGCTGCTGCTTGGGCTCTTGCTCTTCGGGGCTCTTGCACAGGCAGCAGTCACTGCATCCAGCCAACAGCATCGTCGTGAGGCTGGCTGCCAGGAAAAACCGGACAAACCCTACTGGCATTTACTGACTCCCTCGCAGCGGCGAGACCATGCGCTAGGGTACAACGGTGTATGTTGTTATCGGCCATCGCCGGCGAGTGACTTCAGCCGGTCTGTTGGGTGTCAGAGTTCTACTCTCGAAAAAGTGCCAATTCAAGGCCTCGCTGTCAGGCCTCGATCAGGCCCAGGCGTGATGGTCCCCCCCGATGAAGCGTCCTACAGGTGCCGCCGCTGACGGCGGAACAGCGTCAGGCCGGCCAGCATGACCAGCCCGGCCGTGCCGGGTTCGGGAACCGGCTTGGCCTCGGTGTCGTTGGCATCCGTGCCGGGGGCACGTTCCCAGTCCGGCGAGGTCGACGCTGCATTCGGGACGGAGTCGAACGCGAACGCCGCATCTATCGGTTCGCTCGCGCTGCTGGAGAGCTGGGCGCGGTCGCAGGCAACACTGGGTACGGTCTCTTCGGAACGAGTCTCGGGGCCATCGCAGCAGCCCCCACTCCCCCCATGTGGCGGGCCGACCTGGCTGACGCTGGCACCCCGCGTCGACGCGACGATTGTGCCGAGGGCCAGCCCCGAGAGGAAGCATGTCTTCATCGGTCTCACTGAGGACTCCTCTTGCGTCGGCGCCGGCCGCGAGGAGCGTCCGCGCGAACCGCTCCCTGCGAACGTCGTACGACGTTCACCGGCGACAGGTTTGGTGGGTCGGGTCTTGGGAACTCCTCGGCGACGTCTTCTTGCCCCCGTCAGGCTTGGTCGTAGCGGCGCAGCGGCCGTGGACCGAGCAGACTCTCGTCAGATCGGCAGAGCCCCGTCAGATTCTTGAAAAACCAAGGGACGCCCGCCGACGCCGACGAAGGGACCCCTGGAATGACGGAAGTTCTTGATTTTCCCGGCGTTGTTCGCTCCAATAGGACATCTTGGCAGTGACGCGTTGCGTCTGAGGATCAGGCGCGTTTGTCAGTCACGCGGGGCCGTGTCGATGGCCCGCGACCGGGCCGCTGGGAACAGGACCAGACGGATTCAGACACGACTCCGGAGCACACCGCAGCGAGGTCCGTAGGCATGTCTCAGTTTGGTCGGATCCTGCCGCTGACGGCGTCAGCGGCGTTGATGGTTTGCGCATCGGTCGGGTGCAACGGCCCGCAAAACAAGCAGGACGAGCCGCTCGAGCCTCCCGTGATGGCCCAAGAGGGGGCGCCCTCCGCCCTGGCCAAGCCCATGCCCGCCGAGGCCAGCGCCGATGAGGTGGAACTGGTGGAGAGCGCGGGACGACTCCGCGAACAGTATGGCAGGGCGCTGGAATCCCTCCTGGCGCTTTACCGTCGGTACGGCTATTTCGAGAAGGCCAACTGGGCGGAGAGGGAGATCGAGGAACTCGCCGCCATCGCGCAGTACCCCTACCTCGGCGACCGCAGGGCCCCCAGCACGCGGTACGAAGCGACGCAGAGCATTGCGGAGGCCGACGCCCTTTACGCACAGGCGCGCAAGCTCCACGAGGACGCGGGTGGTTTGGGGAACCTGCTGGGGGTCGGCAAGGGCAAACTCAAGGCGGCTCTGGACACCTACCGCCGGCTCATCGACCAGCACCCCACAAGCGACAAGATCGACGACGCCGCCTACTACGCCGGCGAGATCTGTGCGTCGGACACCTACAAGGAGTACACGCTGGCGCTGAACTTCTTCCAGCGATGCCTGGACTGGAACCCGAACACGGATTACCCGGTGAAGTTCCGCATGGCGTTCGTGTATGACTACCCCCTCGGCGACCGGGAGAAGGCCTTGGCCTTGTACAAGGAGGTGGTCGCGTCCAGCCCGAATCGGGCGAACGTCCGGTTTGCGCGGGAGCGGATCGCCCAGATCACCGAGCGGACCAGCCACGAAGCCCCAGATGCCGAGCCCGGCCGGCCCCGCTGAGTCGAGGCCGGCGCCCGCATGATCGGATCTCCCAGACGACGGGGCATGCCGTCAGAACCGCTACGAGCCGTTGACGAACGACACAGGAGGGATCATGACCGACTCGCAGACCCCCGTGAATTTCGCCGTTGTCGGATTGGGCATGGGTCACGGTCGGGCAGGGCTCTGCACCCAAACGCAGGGGGCCCATTTGGCGGCCGTCTGCGATACCGATGAGGCGCGAGGCAAGAAGGCGGCGACCGAGCACAACACCGAGTGGGTTGCCGAGTACGACAAGCTGCTCGAGCGCCCCGACGTCGACGTGGTCTTCCTGCTAACGCCGAGTGGGATGCACGCGGAGATGGGCATGGCGGCCGCCCGGACGGGAAAACACGTAGCCTGCACCAAACCCATCGACGTGCGACTGGAGGCTATCGACAAGCTAATCCGTGCGTGCGACGAGGCGGGGGTCATGCTGGCCTGCGACTTCGACGAACGCTACAACCCGGCCAAGCGACGGGTGCGTCGGGCCATCGACGCAGGTCTGTTCGGCCCGCTGATCATGCTGGAGGCCCGGCTGAAGTGGTATCGCACCGACGAGTACTTCGAGGGCTGGCATGGGACGTGGCAATACGACGGCGGCGGGTCGCTGATGAATCAATCGGTGCACCTGATCGATCTGCTACAGTGGTTCGGCGGACCGGTCGAAGAGGTCTACGGGCGGATGGGCATCTACAATCACGACATCGAGACCGAGGACGCAGCCGCGGCCACCGTCAGGTTCGCCAGCGGCGCCCTCGGCGTGATCGTCGGGACGACCACGTTTCCCGAGAACCGCGTCTTCGAGATCGAGGTGCACGGTCCGAAGGGCGCGGCGGCGCTTGGATCGGTGAACGGCGAGTATCTCAAGCTGGTCGGCGAGGGCGGCGATGAGGCTCCTGCCCCAGAGGAGCCCCCCGCGCCAGAATGGGAGCCGAGCAACATCTTCGAGGACGTCGTCAGCCACCTGCGCCGCGGAACGCCGCTGGCCTGCACCGGCGTCGAGGCCCGCAAGAGCGTCGAGCTGATCCTGGCCGTTTACACGTCCGCGATCGAAAACCGCGCGGTCCGACTGCCGTTGGACGGATTCACGCCCCCCGCATCCCCCATCAAACCGTAGCAGCGTTACCGAGCATGCCTGAACGGCTTTCGTGCCCGGTAGGAAGCCAGACGACCGGCGATGGCGGTCGCGAGCTCCTGGTGGCCCAGCTCCTTGGCCAGTGCAACGGCCCTCGTGGCCGCGGCAACGGCCTGGTCGAACTGGCCCAGCTCGGCGTAGGCGGCAGCCAGGCTGTCCAGGACGCGGGGACTTCGGCCGGCGCTGAGCTCGTCGGCCTGCCGGGCCAGGCGAGCGGCCTCGGCGCCGTTCCGGATCTCCGCCTTCGGGCACGTCGCCAGGATCCAAGCCAGGTTGCTCAGGATCCCCGGCTCGTCGGGGGCGCGCTTCAGTGCAGACCGCAGCAACGAAACCGCCTCGCCATGCCGCTCGTTCCGCAGGTACGTGGCCAACAGGTTGTCGCGGGACGGGCCGTGATCGGGTTGGAACTTCAACGCCTCTTTGAACCACCGGATCGCCTGGTCCGACTTGCCCTGCCGGGCCAATACAATTCCGAGGTGGTTGCACGCCTCGACGTTCCCGGGCTGACGCTGCAAGAGGCCGGCGTAGACTGAGACGGCCTTGTCCAAGTCGCCCATGGCCGTCAGGACCCTCCCGAGGTTGTCCATCGCGCGGATGAAGTTCGGGTCGATCCGCAGCGCCGTGCGGAGGTGGTCTCGGGCCTCGGCATGCCGGCCTTTCTCGTGGAGCAACCAACCGAGATCGTTGTGGGCTTGCGCGTGGTTGGGGTTCAGACGGAGCGCTTGGCGGTAGGCAGCGATGGCCTGGTCGGGCTGCCCGAGTTGGGCCAGGGCACCGGCCAGATTGTGATGGGCATCGGCGAACGACGGCTGGCGGGCGATCACCTCTCGGTAGGCATCGACCGCGCTGTCGAGTTGTCCCCGCGCCGCCAGGGCCAAGCCCAAGTTGCTGCGGGCCAGCGCGAAATCCGGGCTGCAGCGCAGCGCGCGGTTGAAGGCCTTGATCGCTTCGGCATGCCGCCCGTCCTGGTGCAGGGCCCATCCCAGGTTGTTGTGCGCCGATGCGAGGGTCGGGTCCTGCTCGACCGCCTCGCGGAACAGCGTCAGCGCGCTTTCCCGCTGCCCCTGCTGATACAGCGCCCACCCCAGGTTGCTCCGGGCCTCGGCAAAGTCGGGCCGGAGCCTCAGCGCCCGACGATAGTAGTGTGCCGCCCGGTCATACTGCCGCCTCATCGCCAGCACCAGACCGAGGTTGTGGAGCTTTCGGGATTCCTCGAGCGTATCGTGGCCGTAGACCGGGCCCAGGAGCATCTCGACCGGCGCGTAGTCGTCGGTCAGGATGATCCCACCGCTCTCCGCCTCCAGGCGTGCGAGCAGTTCGGGTTCGATCAACACCCCGGGCCACTCACCTTGATCCGCCGGCTTGGCCAGCGCGGTCAGACCGACGTCGGTGGGGCTGGCGACCACCACAAACGTGTCGCGCGAATCTGGATCCAACCCGCCCAGCCTGGTCAGTGTGCTGAAGACCCAGACGTGATCGAACGTCTGGCGGAGCGTATGGACGACGGCGCCCAGGAAGCGGCCTGAAGCGACCGCGTCGATCACGTTGAGGAGATACACGCCGTCGTCGGCCATTAGCTCGCGCAGCTTCTCGTTGAACTCGCGGGTGGTCAGGTGAAACGGGATCACGCAGTCGTTGAAGGCGTCGCCATAGACGAAATCGAAACCGGCCACGCGCTCGCCCCGCCGACGGGCCCGCAAGAGGTCATCTAGAAGGTTCCTGGCGTCGAGATGGTGGATCCGAATGTCGGCGTTGGGGTCGAGCCCCAGCGACGCCTGGGCGGCACGGGTCACCGCCGGGTCGATCTCGGCCACGTCGACCGAGCTATCCGGCCACAGCCGCCGGACGTATCGCGGGAACGTGTATCCCCCGCCGCCCAGGAAGAACGTGCGGATCGGTTTGCGGCGGTCCGCCAACCGGTGCGTGACGGCGGCGTAGACCAATTCGTAGTCGTAGTGGAGCTCGGTGGGGTTGCCCAGCCGGACCCAACTGTGAACGAGATGATCCAGCGTGAGCGATCGGAGCTGCGGCTCGTCTCGCTCCTCGACGACCCTGATGAAGCTGTAGGCGCTCTCGGTCTGGTAGACCACGTGGTCGGGGCGGACTTCGCGGAGCCCGAGATCAACCGTCGCCGCCCTGGCCCAGCGCCAAGGGCTTGCCAGCAGCAGGGCGAGCAGAATCAGTGCGGCCATCCACGCGCGACTCAACCAGGAATGAATCGAGAACGCCACGCCCACGATCACCAGCACCCCGCTGACCAGGCCGATCGTCGCCGTCGAGCCGATCGCGGCGATGAACCAGTACCCGGTCAGAAACGTGCCGATGATGCTGCCGACCGCTCCCCAGGCGTAAACGTTTCCGACGGTCCTGCCGGTCTGTCGGCCTTGGTCCAGCGCCATCTTGGCCACCACGGGCGCGACCGTGCCGAGCGCCGCGGCCGGCCAGAGGAAGATCAGCGTCACGTGCAGGGCGACGTGCGTGGGCCAGCTGAGCGCACCCAACGCCTCCCATCCGCCCACGGCCCGGTTCAGCGGCAGACTCAGCATGCACAGCACCGAGGCGAGGATCAGCAGGACCGACAGGAGCGGCGCCACGCGGTAGCGATCCGCCAACCGTCCGCCCAGGTAGTGCCCCATCGCCAGCCCCGTCAGCACGATCCCGATGACGGACGTCCACGTGTACAGCGATGCGCCCAAGTGCCGCGCGATCAGCCGACCGGCCACCAACTCGACCACCATGACACAGAAGCTGGCCAGGAACGCAACGCCGCACGGGACGAGCCATCCGGCACGGAGGGTTCCCCGACGCGTCGCGTTGAGACCGGCCTTCTTGTCGGTCTTGGCGGGCCGCTTGCGCATGGCCCGGGCATTGTAGCGACATCCTGACCGATCGTCGCGGCTGGCGGTGTTCGTGCGGTGTCGGTGACGCAACGGATAATCGCCTCGAGAGTGCTTGGCCCTCGGTTGTAGACGTGTTAACATAAGATATTCGGGGATCGGCTTGTGAACGGGCTCGATCGGCATGTCTGACACCCCCGAGTTCTCGGTCGAACGACAGATCAACGAACGACTCGAGCAGTACCGCCGAACCTACTGGTTCGCAGGCCAGAGCGCCGAGCAGCTCTGGCGATGGCAGGTGGATCGTCGGCAACATCTCCGCCGCGCGATGCGGCTGGACCTCCCCACGGTCTACGCCCCCCCTCGCGCCGAGGCGCTCGACGCGTCGAATCGAAACGGCCTGAGGGTCGAGTTCCTCGCCATCGAGTCGGAACCGGACTTCTGGCTGCCCGTCTACGTGCTCAAGCCGCTTGGCGAGAACAACGGCCGGACGCTGATCGCCCTGCACGGAGAGGGGCGCGGCGCGGTCGACGTTGTCGGACTGGCCGAGGGCGAGCACGCACGGCAGCACATCCAGGAATATCAGTACGACTACGGCGCCGCCTGGGCCCGGGCGGGCTTCATCGTCGCCGTGCCGGAGCTGCGAGGCTACGGACGACTCATGCTGGCGGACGACCGCCAACGCCTGGACGGCAGCCCGGCCGAGCAGCTGTGGCGAAACTCCGTGGACCGTCTGATGGCCATCTACCTCCGCGTCGGCAGAACCTACGCCGGCTGCTGCGTGGGCGACCTGATCCGACTCATCGATTACCTCGAGAGCCGCCAGGACGTCGACCCCGATCGCATCGGCATTGGCAGCATGGGTGAGGGCGCCCGGGCGGTCAGTTGGCTGATCGCGGTCGAGGACCGGATGGCTGCAGCCGCCGTGGCCGCGCTGAAGCGCGCCGATGCAGACACGCTCCTGCAGCCCCGGATCAGCCCGCCAGCGATGGTCGACGCCCGAATGCTGGTCGACCACGCCTCCATCTTCGCCTGCCACGCTCCGCGTCCGCTCTGCATCCAGGCCGGTCAACGCGACAAGGAAACCCCCATCGACCACGTCGAGGAAATCGCCGGTCGCCTCACATACCTCTATCGGCTCTGTGGCGCCGAAGAGCGATTCAGCCTGGACACGCACAGCGGCGCCCGCGTCTTCCGCCACGAACGGGCGGCGAGCTTCTTTGAGCAGTGGCTATAGGCTCGGCATCTGCTTCTTTCGGACCTCAAGCGCCGCGCTCTGTAGGGGATCGGGGTCCGGGGTCCGGATCTGGAGTGTTGATGCGTTTGCCCGGAACCCGGGCCCCGGACCCCGGAACCCTAGCCCCTATTCCCGCTCAACGCCCGCCGCGATTTCCGCGGCACTCAGAGCCTTGGCATAGAAGGCGAAGTCGTCAATCCGCCCGATGAAGTGCTCGTCGCCGGTGTAGTGCGGGTTGGCGCCGAGCGCGAAGTCCAGGGCGGTGGACGTGAGCACCTTCGGGACCTGCGCCGTGTCGAACAGCTTTCCGTCGATGTAGAGCGACAGCGCCGAGCCGTGCTTCACGGCGGCCACGTGGACCCATCGGCCAACGTCGATCGGAGCTCCCTTGGTTCCGAAGGCGCGGCCCTCCTCGATCCGGGCGTGGACCTTCTTGTCGTGGAACGTGACGCGGAGCGGATCGTCCATTCCTCGTGCCCAGGCGCTGAAGACCTGCGCGATCCTGCCGGCCGGATGGGCCAACGGGCAAACCCAGCCGACGAACGTGTAGTCCTCCTCCGGGAACATCGGGATCTGGTACCGGAGCATGCCGTCACCGGAGAACTCGACCGCACCGCGCTCCTTGCCGTGACGATCGGCGGCCGGCTTGACGTTCCGGGCCTCGACGAGGCAACCGTAGACGGGCTTGCCGTCACCGTCGAGGGGAGAACCTGCCACCAACCCGTCATCGCGGTAGTCCAGCAGCGCGGGGTTGTCCACAAACGCGTTCTCGAGCGATGCATCCACGGTGAACGACCAGGGCCCTAGCTTGGCGGCCGGAGCGCCGTGCCGATTGCGGGCCGTCACCTGCCAAAAGTAGGTCCGCCCGGGCTCGAGCTTGTCGCGCATGATGTGCCACGGTCGGTCGACATCGGCGACGTTGACGACCGGATCGGCCATCGACCGATCCGTCGAGATCGCCAGCGTGTACGTCCTGTCCTTGACCCGTCGCGCGCCGGTCCATTCGAACTTGTTCGGGCCGGCAGGGATTCGGGCGGCGTCTTTGGGGTGGCGGAGATAGAACGGCGGCGGCGGCGTGTTGACCGCGGGCAGCCACGATCGGTACTCGGTCCCGTACGCGCCCGCCGTGGCGAAGTCGCACAGGTCCACCGCGCGACCGTCCACACCCTTGAACCGGAACAGGACCATCGGCTCGAACCGGCCTTTGGCCTCCCGCTTCGTGTACGCCAGGGCCTTCAAGTCGATGGTCGGGATCGCGTCGGCGTCGAACGGGTTGAAGTGCTGGTCATACGCCAACAGCAGCGGACCGTAGTACAACGAGACTCTGTCGGAGCACGCGCCGTCGCCCACCCAGGCTCGAATGGACATGTCCAGATTGAGCTCGACCTTGTCGCCGGATTTCCACGTGCGCTTCAGCGTCAGGTACCGTCCGGGCTCGACGCCGGCGACGTTCTTGCCGTTAACGGCTACGGACGTCTTGGCCGACCAGTCCGGGATCCGGAGTCGCACGGGGAACTCAGCCGGTCGCGCCGGCGAGACCTTCAGGACGACGCGACCGCCCACGGGGTAGTCGGTGTCCTGCGCGATCTGCAACTTCAGGCCGTCCCGGAGCGTCAGGTCGGCCTGCATCGGGCCGTAGTAGTTGACGAACACGCCCTCACCGTCGGTCATGAGCGCCCACTCGCTGAGCACGCCGATGCCGCGTGGCGCGTTGACCGAGCAGCAGTTCAACTCCGGCGTGCCGACGCGGGCCTGGAAGACGATCGTGTGCGCTGAGGCCGCCCGATGGCCGTCCATCGGCGTGTTATACGTCCACCATCGCCCGGAGGGGTGCTGCGAACCGAGCACGCTGTTCCACGTCGACATCTCCAGCTCGTCGGCCGCCGTCGGGTCGCCCGTCAGCCGGAGCATGTCGACCGTCAGGGCCATCCACGCGGTCGTGCAACACGTCTCGATCGCGCCGGGGGTGTAGGGGTTGCCGATGGCCTGCTCGCCGGTCGTAAAACCGCCGGTGTTGTGGCGGTCGTAGCGGGCCATGCTCCGCCACAGGTTCGCCAGCGCCGTTCGGTAGTCGGCCTGGCCGGTGATCCAGAACAGCTCGGTCAGGCCCTGGATGTCGTGCAGGCTCTCCCAGCGCGGCTTCGGCGTGCGGTAGAAGTCCACGCCCGCCAAGCCCTGCCGGAAATAGTCGCCGGCCTTCTCGAAGTCCTTCTCGAACACCCGCATCATCTGGCGGTACCGCTCGTCGCCGGTGTCGCGGTAGAGCCACCCCAGGACGTGGATCGGGGCGAGGTTCATCTCGGGCGAGCCGGCCTGGATCGGACGGCGGTCCGTGTTGAGGTACGTCTTGCAGATCAGATCCGCGGCGCGGATGGCGCACCGCCGCACGGCTTGATCGCCCGTGTCCTCGTACCACATCATCAGCGCCAGCATGCAGTGGTAGTGGCCCCACAGGTCCCAGTGACCGAGCAGCCGCTCGGCCTTGCGGAACGGCCCCAGGTACCCGTCGTCGGCCTGGGTGGCGATGAACTCGGGGATGAAACGCCGCAGGTGTGCGTCGAGTCTCGGATCGTCGACCATCCGTCTGGCCTGGATCGCCGAGATCAGGTACTTGCCGACGAACTCGCCCGCCCAAGGCACCAGCTTTGGGACGGGCTTTCGATCCCGCAACCGGAACATCTCCAGCATCCCGGGATTCGCATCTGGCGCTCGCAGCAACCAGTTGTCCACGTTGACGGCCACGCGCCGGCCCATCGGGCCGGCAAACGCGAACTTCGCCCCTCGCACCCGATCGCAGGCGAGCCTACCCATGGCCTTGCCCGCCTGTTTGCCGCCGGCCCCAATGGGACCGGCCGCCGCGATGAGGCACACCATCCCCGACCATCCGAAAGCGATCACGGTATCGACTCCTCCGGCTTGCCATCGCGTCTGCCCCCGGTCTGCGACCTCGTTGTTGGGTCAACCGGTCGTCCTCGCACACGAGGCGGATTGTCATCAAACGTCTGAGGCAAGTAAAGCACTGGTCACGTACGGATGCGCCGAGCGGGGATGCGCGCCGCTCACCCCTTGGCGCCTGTCGTGGCGATGCCCTGAATGAATGTCCGCTGGGCGAGGAAGAACAGGATGATGATCGGAACGGTGAAGACGGTCGTGGCCGCCATCAGCAGCGCCCATTCGCCGCCGTACGCGCCCAAGAACTGCTGCAGGCCGTAGGCGAGCGTGTACTTCTCCTGATCGTTGAGGTAGATCAGCGGGCCGTTGAAGTCGTTCCACGTATACAGGAACTGAAACAGGGCGCAGGTGGCGAGCGCCGGCTTGGACAGCGGCAGGACCATCCGCCACAGGATCCCCCACTCGCTACAGCCGTCGATGCGGGCCGCGTCGCACATCTCGTCGGGGATCGTTCGGAAGAACTGCCGCAGCAGGAAGATGAAGAACGCGTTGCCGAAGAAGGCCGGCACGAAGAGCGGCAGATACGTCCCGTACCAGCCCAGCCATCGGAACAGCGCGAACGTCGGGATCAGTCGGACGTCGTGCGGCAGGATCATCGTCGCGATCACGATGCCGAACAGCACCCCCCGACCTCGCCAGCGGAGCTTCGCGAACGCGTAGGCGGCGACAGCGCTGGACCCCACCGCGCCTAGCACGTTGAGAAAGCTCAGCATCAGCGTGTTGCGAAGGTAAACCGGGAACGGTACGTAGCGCAGGCCTTCCGAGTAGTTCCCCGCCCGGATCGGCGTGGGCCACAGCTCCGCCAGGAACCCCGACACGGACGTGTGAATCTCCTTCGGGAAGACCTGGTCTTTGGTCTTCAAGCTGGTGCTGACCATCCAGATCAGCGGCAGGCAAAACGGCACGGCCAGCACGATCAGGATCGCGTGAATGGCGAGACGTGATTGCCAAGGAAGTCTTTGCATTGTTGCTCGTGCGCAGGGTTCAGGGGTCAGGGCTCGGGGTTCAGGGCTTGGTGGGCGGGAGCGTCGCTCACTTCGGGCCGCGATAGTCCCACAAGCCCAGCCCTGACCCCCGGACCCTAGACCCCGAACCCTGAACCCTGAACCCTAGCCTGCCGGCTTGGCCGGCAGGCGCATGTTCGTCAGCTCTCGCTTCAGATCCTTGTCCATCTCCTCCAGAGCCCCTGCCGGCGTCCACTCGCCGCGGCAGGCGGCGTCTTCGGCCCAGAAGAGCCGTTGGTTCAGAAACGCCTGGACGGGCGTGGGCGGGGTGACCTGGATGTTGGGCGAGGCCATCATCTCCACGAACGTCCGGAACTTCGGGTACTTCCGCAGGTACTCCTGATAGATCGGCGCCTCGGCGATCTCGGGGACGATGGGCAGCCAGCCGCCCCAGGTGTAGAACTCCGCTGCCCGTTCGGGCTTGTCCACGCCCGACCAGAACCGCATGAACTCCATCGCGCCTTCTTTGTTCTTGGCCTCTTTGGGAATGATCATGAAGTTGCCGTTCGACCAGCCGGCCAGCGGCTTGCCGCCCTTCGGCGTCGGAACCGGCGCGGTTTCGTAGTCGAGGTCGGGTGCGTACTGGCGGAGCTGCTCGACCCGCCACTGACCGTCCAGCACGATCGAATACGCGCCGGTGATGAACGGCCAGTTGGCAGCGAAGGTGCTGGGCAGACCCGCCTGGAACTCGAGCACCTGCTCGAACCCGTACTTCTCCCCATAGCTGGCCATCCACGTCAGCGCCGCGACGTTCCGCGGGTTCATGATCGTCAGGCGATCGCTCTGGTAGTCGTAGAGCGAGCCGCCGAAGATGGCGATCCAATGCCGCAGCTGGTTGGCCATGAAGCCGATCCGCCGGATCCGGCCCTGATCGTCGTAGCAGTAGAGCTCCTCGGCGATCTTGTCCAGTTCGTCGAGCGTCTTGGGGAAGTGGTTGGGGTCCAGGTCGGCTTCGATGAAATGGCTTGGCCGGTAGTACATCGCCCAGATGTTCATCCCCGTCGACAGGCCGTAGAAGTGGTCCCTGTACGTGCCGATCTTTCGGACGGCCGGGTAGAGACGCGCCTTCAGATCGACCCATTCCTCCGGCTCCATCAGCGAGTCCAACGGGGTAATCGCACCGCGTTCGGCCCAGGCGGGGATGACCATCTCCCACTGGGCCATGCAGTCCGGCGGGTCGCCCCCGGCGGTCGCGATCAGCGTCTTGAGGCTGCCGCCCGTGACGATCAGCGGGACGACCTCGTAACGATCCTGGCTCTTGTTGTACCGGTCCACGATGCGGTTGATGACGTCGGCCCAGTTGCTGGTCCACATGTGCCAGAAGACGACCTTTTCCCGCCCGGCGTAGGTGCGACGCTCCGGGGGAGTGTAGCCAAGAAAGAGCCAGGCCACGAAGACCGTTGCCGCAGCGGCCGCCGTGATCTGCACGCCGCGCCGAATCCGGCCGGCGCCTGTCGGTCGGCCGATCGGATCACCGTCCATAGTGCACCCACCGCCCCTGGCTCTTGAACACCGCCGCCGTGATCGCCACGACGATGACGAACAGCACCCACGCCATGGCCGACGCGTAGCCCATCTTGAGATACCGGAACGCCTGGTAGAACAGGTTCAGCGCGTAAAAGAGCGTCGAATCCAACGGCCCGCCCGCCGTCATGATGAACGCCTGCGTGAAGTACTGGAACGCCCCGATCAGGCCCATCACCAGGTTGAAGAAGATCACCGGCGTGAGCATGGGCAGCGTCACGTGCCGCATCCGCTGCCACGCGCTCGCCCCGTCGACCATGGCGGCCTCGTAGAGCGTCACGGGGATGTCCTTCAACCCGGCCAGGTAGATGATCATGAAATGCCCGACGCCCCAGACGGCCATGATGATGAGCGACGGCTTGGACCAGCCCGGGTCGTTCAGCCAGGCCGGCCCCTCCACGCCCACCAGTCGCAGCAGCGTGTTGACCAGCCCGATCCGCGGGTTGAGCAGCCACATCCATAGGACGCTGCTGGCCACGATCGGCACGATCGACGGGAGGAAGAACAGCGTGCGATACACGCTAAGCCCGCGGATGTTGGCGTCCAGCAGCAGCGCCAGGATCACGCCGAACGCGATGCTGAGGGGCACGGCGAAGGCCGTGTAAAACAACACGTTCTTGAGCGACTTCCAGAACAGCGGGTCCTGCGTGAACAGCGTGGTGTAGTTCGTCCAACCGATCCAGTTAGGCGACGTGAAGATGTCGTAGTCGCAGAAGCTCAGGTACAGCGACGCGAAGAACGGATAGACCGTAAACACCAACAGCCCGATGACGATCGGCGAGGCGAACAGCCAGCCTGTCAGGTCTCGTCGGTTGAACATGGGGCTCCGCGGGAAGGTCCCTTCGCACAGGGCGCGTCTGGACGCAAGCTTCCGCTTCCTCGCTCGGCGATCTGGTCACTATACTTGATGACGGCGTCTTCGTCTTGGATACTTCTTTCGCTATCCGACGCCATGTTGGTGCGCTGTGCACGGGTACGGTGTCCGAAAGCGGCGTCGAGCCCCCGCACTCCAAAATGGCAATCGTGCCCTGTTCGGTGTCGTCGTCCTTGCGGAGAACTGTGCGATGAACGCTCCTTCGACGGTTGTCCTGGTAACACTGCTGTGCGCCATTCCGCTGTTGGCCGCGCCGGCCAAGCCAAACAAGCCAGCGCCCAAGCCCAAGCAGGCCAGCGCGCTGTTTCCTGCCGAGCTGGTGGCCAACGCGCGGGCCAATGTCGCCAAGTATCCGTGGGCGGCCAAGGCGCGGGACCAGATCGTCGCGGCGGCCCAGCCCTGGATGAAGCTCTCCGAGAACGAGCTGTGGGGGCTGCCCTTCGCCCACACGATCGATCGGTCGTGGATGGTGTGGTCGAACGGCCACTGCCCGGCCTGCAAGAAGGGCGTGCCGATGTACAACTGGAAGATGGACGCGCTCGGGCGCCCCTGGAAGACGCAGTGTCCCCACTGCAAGCAGATCTTCCCGAAGAACGATTTCGCCAAGTTCTATGCGTCCGGGCTCGACGAACACGGCGTGTTCGACCCAAAGCGGGCGAACCGCTCGCTGCTGGTCAACCTCGAGCATCCCGATCCCGGCGACCCGCTGCACGAGTTCGGCGTCGATGATGGGAATGGGTACGTCGAGGGCAAGAAGCGGTGGCGGTTCATCGGGGCATACCTGATCTACGGCCAATGGAAACAGGCCATCGTCGGCGGGATCACGAGGTTGGCCGAGGCCTACGTGGTCACGGGCGATCCGGTCTACGCCCGCCGGGCAGGGATCCTGTTGGACCGCGCGGCCGACCTGTATCCGCCGCACGACTTCAAGAAGCAGGGGTGGGTCTACGAACGCCGCGGCGATCGCGGCTACGTCTCGACCTGGCACGACGCCTGCGAGGAGGTCCGCCAGATGGTCCTGGCCTACGATCAGGTGTTCGAGGGAATGCGCGAAGACAAGGGACTGGTCGCGTTCCTGTCCGCCAAGGCCAAGCAGTACCAGCTCGAGAACCCCAAGGCCAGCTTCGCCGACATCCAACGGAACATCGAGGACCGCATCCTGCGCGACACGATCCGCAACGCCCACAAGATCGCGTCGAACTACCCGCGGACGCCGGTGTCGGTCACCGTCCTGAAGGCCGTCCTCGATTGGCCGAACAACCGCGCGGAGATCAACAAGCTGATCGACGGGATCATCAAGCGGGCCACCGCCGTCGACGGCGTGACGGGCGAGAAGGGCCTGGCCGGCTACTCGACGATCGGGCCGAGGGCGCTGGCGACGTTCCTGGGACGACTGTCCCGGCTGGAGCCGGGCTTCCTGGCCGACGTCTACAAGCGTCATCCGAAGTTGCGCCAGACCTTCCGGTTCCACGTCGACACGATGTGTTTGGGGCAGTACTACCCGCAGTCGGGCGACACGGGCAGCTTCGCGTGTCGGATCGGGCGATACGTCGGTGTGGATTTCGATCGGTCCGCGACGTTGGAGCCGTCGGGGTACGCGTTTCTGTGGGCGATGTACGAACTGACGAAGGACGCGGACTTCGTGCAGGTCCTGTATCAGGCAAACGAGCGGAGCGTCAAGGGTCTGCCCTACGACCTGCTTTCGGCCGACCCGACCGCGTTTCAGCGGGCCGTCGCCGACGTCATCAAGCGTGAGGGGGAGGATCTGAGGCTCGGCAGCGTCAACAAGCAGCAGTGGCACATCGCGATCCTGCGCTCGGGTCAGGGCGATCACGCCCGGGCGGTCTGGCTGGACTACGACGCGGGCGGCGGCCACAGCCACTCGGACGGGATGAACCTGGGCCTGTTCGCCCGCGGCCTGGACCTGATGCCCGACTTCGGCTACCCGCCCGTTCAGTTCGGCGGCTGGCACGGGGCCAAGTTCAGTTGGTACACGATGCCGGCCTCGCACAACACCGTCGTGGTCGACGGCAAGCGTCAGACCAGCGTCGGCGGGAAGACAACGCTGTGGGCCGACGGCGAGCAGTTTCGGGCGATCCGGACCAGCGCGCCGAAGATGATCGACGGAAAGCAATACGAGCGGACCGTGGCGTTGATCGACCTGTCCGAGAGCGATTTCTACCTCGTCGACGTGTTCCGCGTCGTCGGCGGGACGGACCACGCGAAGTTCGTGCACAGCCATTACGGCAAGATCACGCCGACGGGCCTGTCGCTCAAACAGGCCGAGCCCTACGGCCACGGCACGCAGATGCGCAACTTCAAGTGTGACCCGGCGCCGAAGCCCGGTTGGCGCGTGGACTGGGCCGTCGACGACCGCAACAGATTCCTGCCGCCCGGCACGCAGGTCCATCTTCGCTACACCGATCTGACGACGGATGCTCAGGCATCCACGGCCGAGGGATGGGTCGTGGCCGGGATCTACAACTCCATCACGGAGTCGTGGATCCCTCGACTCATGATCCGCCGGCAGGCCAAGCAGGCCCCGCTGGCGTCGACGTTCGTGGCCGTCATCGAGCCGTACGGCAAGACGTCCAACATCGCCAAGATCCGGCGTCTACCGCTGACGACGCCGTCGGGGCAAACGTACCCGGATGCCCATGTGGCCGTCGAGGTCGAACGGACTGACGGCGGGCGCGACCTGATCGTGGCCGCCGACGTCGAGAACCCACTCGGCACGACGCCGTCACGGGCGAAGGATCGCGTCCTGGTGCAGCACGCCGCCAAGCTCCAGCTGGACGGTGAGCTGTGCCTGGTGCGACGAGACCGAGCGGGCAAGGTCAGACGGATTGCCTTGTGCCGAGGCACGTCGGTCACTGTCGGCGACGTCTGCCTGAAGCTCAAGGAGCAGGACGGGCGCGTCGAAGTGCGCTTCGACGACGAGCAGCGCGCACGCATCGTAGCCGGCAAGTCCGACGCGGTTGAGGCGATCACGGTCCAGGGCCGATCGGTTTGGCGACGCTGACGGCGACGATCCGGAGATCACATCTAATGGACGAGACCGGCCACATCCGCCCGTTCCGGGCTGAAGACTGGCTCGCGGTGCACGACATCGTCGAGCGGATCTGGGACATCGGGCTGTCGTACGTTCGCGAGGAGCGGTACGGGTTCCAGGTCGGCGGCCGGCCGTGGCAGGCACACAAGACCGAGGACATCCGGCGGGAGTTGTTCGCCGAACCCGCGCACAGTTTCGTCACCGAGGCCGGCGGGCGGGTCGTCGGGTTCTGCTGCCTGCACGTCGATGCGTCGACGGGCATCGGTGAGGTGGGGCAGAACGGCGTGCACCCGGACTACAAGGGCAAGGGCTACGGATCGAGACAGCTCGCGTTTGTCCTGGACGAACTCCGCCGACACGGCATGAAGATCGCGGAAGTCCAGACCGGCTTGAACGAGGGACACGCACCGGCCCGAAGGATGTACGAGCGTGCCGGCTTCGTACCCCTGATCGGCTACCAGCGCTACAGCATGGACCTTGGGAAGTAGGTTCAACACTTCGGCCTGCGCCGGGGGTTTTGACGGGTGGGCGGCTCTGACGGTACGATTGTCGGGCCGTGGGCGAGCTCCACGCCGGGAGAGGCCCGCGGATGAATCCGGCGAGGTGTCAACGGATCCGGCAGAAGGCGTGTGTGAAGCGATGGGATTGATTGTCCAGAAATTCGGGGGAACGAGCGTCGCGGATGCGATGAAGATCCAGCGGGCGGCCCGGCGTGCGATTCGGGCCAAGCTCGAGGGGAACCGCGTGGTCATGGTGGTCTCGGCGATGGGGAGCACGACCGACGACCTGATCGCCCTGGCCCACGAGGTCACACCCAAGCCACCGCGGCGCGAGATGGACATGCTGATGACAACGGGGGAACAGGTGAGCATCGCGTTGATGGCGATGGCCATCGACGCCGCCGGCCACGAGGCCATCAGTCTGACGGCCGGTCAGGTCGGCCTGATCACCGACGCGGCCCACACGCGGGCGCGGATCCAGCGGATTGACGCCGACCGGATCCAATCGCACCTGGACGCCGGGCAGATCGTGATCGTGGCCGGCTTCCAGGGGATCACCGAGGAGGGCGCGATCACGACGATGGGTCGGGGCGCGTCGGACACGACGGCGGTCGCGCTGGCGGCCGTCCTCGAGGCCGACGCGTGCGAGATCTACACCGACGTCGACGGCGTCTACAGCACCGACCCGCGCGTCGTCCCGGCCGCCCGCAAGATGGGCCAGATCGCCTACGACGAGATGCTCGAGCTGGCCTCGCTCGGTGCGAGCGTCATGCACAGCCGGGCCATCGAGTTCGGGTGGAAGTACCAGGTGCCCATTCATGTACGCAGTAGTCTGACCGACAACCCAGGAACCATGATCATGCCCGAGACCAAGGGAATGGAGAAGATCGTCGTCCGCGGGGCCGCCCTGAAGCGCGATCTGGCGAGCGTCGTGCTGGTCGGCGTGCCGAACGAGCCCGGCATGGCGGCGCGGATCTTCGCTCGGATCGCCCAGCACAAGATCGTCGTCGACGACATCATCCAGAACATCTACGAAGACCGGCGGCGGGCCAACATCGGATTCACCGTTGCCGAGGGGGATCTGGACGAGGCCCGCGTCGTCGCCGACGGGCTGGTCAAGGAGCTGGGCCTCCGCGAAGTAGAGATCGACGAGGCCGTCGCCAAGGTCAGCGTGGTCGGCATCGGGATGAAGACGCACACGGGTGTGGCTTCTCGCGTCTTCACCGCCCTGGCCGAGGCGGGCATCAACATCCTCAACATCTCTACGAGTGAAATCATGGTCGCCTGCGTCGTCCGCCAGGAAGACGGCGAGCGGGCCCTCAACGCCCTCCATACCGCGTTCGAGCTGGACAAGGAACCCGACAACGCCGGCGCGTAACGGGAGGCCTGCCAGGACCTGGAGGGCGGGGGCGGCCGACGAGATCTGAGCTTGCGCACGTGAAAGGGACCAACATGAACGGCAACACGATCAGGAAGGGACGAGGCGTTCTGGCCGGAACGGTCGTGGCGACGCTCGCCCTGGGCATCCTGGATCCGGGATGCGCGACGGCCGAGGAGAATGCCGACAAGCGGCCGAACATCCTGTTCATCTTCACGGACGACCACGCCTCGCACGCCATCGGCGCGTACGCCTCGAAGATCAACAAGACGCCCAACCTGGATCGACTCGCCAAAGAGGGCATGCTGTTTCGCAACTGCTTCTGCACGAACTCGATCTGCGCCCCGAGTCGGGCGGTGATCCAGACCGGCAAGCACAGCCACCTCAATGGCGTGATCGATAACCGCGTCCGGTTTGACGGTTCGCAGCAGACGTTTCCCAAGCTGCTTCAGAAGGCCGGCTATCAGACCGCCATGATCGGCAAGTGGCATCTGAAATCCGACCCGACCGGGTTCGACTTCTGGAACGTGCTGTACGGGCAGGGACCCTATTACAACCCCCCCTTCAAGACGCCCGAGGGTAGGGTCAAGCACACAGGCTACACGACGGACATCATCACGGACGTGGCCCTGGACTGGTTGAAGAACAAGCGCGACAAGACCAAACCGTTCATGATGATGTGCCAGCACAAGGCGCCGCATCGCAACTGGCAGCCCGGGCCGAAGCATCTGACGATGTATGACGACGCGACGATCCCCGAGCCGGCCACGCTGTTCGACGACTGGGCCAACCGCACCAGCGCCTGCAAGGTGCAGGAGATGACGGTCGCGAATCACCTGTCCGACTTCGATCTGAAGTTCAAGCCGCCGGGCAACCTGACGCCGGCGCAGCTGAAGACCTGGAACGCCGCCTACGACCCGAAGAACGAGGCCTTCAGAAAGGCGAAGCTCAGCGGCAAGGACCTGGTCCGCTGGAAGTACCAGCGGTACCTCAAGGACTACCTGCGGTGCATCGCATCGGTGGACGACAACATCGGCCGGTTGCTGGCGTACCTGGACGCGTCGGGCCTGGCCGCCAACACGGTGGTGATCTACAGCTCAGATCAAGGCTTCTACCTGGGCGACCACGGCTGGTACGACAAACGGTGGATGTACGAGGAGTCGCTGCGGATGCCCCTGATGATCCGCTGGCCGGGCAAGACAAAGCCCGGGTCGGTGGACGAGCACCTCGTGCAAAACCTGGACTTCGCCGAGACGTTCCTCGACCTCGCCGGGGTCAGGCCGCCGGCGGACATGCAGGGCCGATCGATCGTCCCGCTGCTGAAAGGACAGCCGCTCGACGACTGGCGGACGTCGATCTACTACCACTACTGGGAGTTTCCTGCCGTTCATATGGTGCATCGTCACTATGGCATCCGCACCGATCGCTACAAGCTGATTCACTACTATCTGCTCAAGGAGTGGGAGCTGTTTGATCTGAAGAAGGATACTCAGGAGCTCAAGAACGTCTACGGCGACCCCGCCTATGCGGACGTCGTCAGGAAGCTCAAAGTCGAGTTGACGCGGCTCCAGAAGCACTACAAGGACACCGACCCGGAGGCCCCGCGGTCGAGGTTCGGTCAGCGTCACCTCCTGAAGCGTGCGCGACAGGTCAAGCTCAAACAGGTGCTGGGCCTCGCGAGGCCCGACACGAAAGCTCGCAAGGACCTCGACCCATCGGCCAAGCCGCTGACGGTCGGCGCGCGGTGCAGGCCGAAGGCGGGCGACGGCGTGTTAGTTGCCCACGGCGGCGGGTCGCTCGGATACAGCCTGTACCTCAAGGGTGGTGTCCCGCGGTTTGCGATCCGAAGCGAAGGCCTCCTGGTCGAGGTGGCTGGCAAGCAGGCCCTTCCGATGAACCAGTCCATCCACGTTGCGGGCGTGCTTGACGTCGAGAGCAAGCTGCGACTGTACGTCGACGGGCGATGTGTAGCCCGCGCGGACGGACAGTTCATCGCCCAGAAGCCCGCCGACGGGCTGAGTATCGGCGCCGACGCGGGTTCGTTCGTCGCCAAGTACGAGAACCCGATGCCCTTCAAGGGGGAATTGACAGACATCCGGATCTACTGGGGCGCCCTGGACGACGCGTCGCTTCGCACGTGGGCTGCCCCGACGCGGTAACTCACACCGACCCCGGCATCTCCCGGGACATCGGCCTGTACTGGCTGTCTCGTTCCGTGGGGATCCGTCCGGTCTCGGCGATCAGGCGGCGAAGCTGATCGACGGAAAGGGTCTGTCGATCGGCCGGAGCGCCGTCACGATGCGTCACGTCGTACTGACCGACCGTGCCGTCGAGGTCGTCGGCGCCGAAATCGAGCGCTACCTGCGCCAGCTTGGGCGAGAGCATGGGCCAGAAGGCCTTGATGTGGACGACGTTGTCCAGCATGAGGCGGGCGACGGCCATCGTCTTGAGGATCTCGATCGCCGTCGGCCCGGGCAGGCGGGCCAGCCGGCTGCCGCCCGGGATGAACGGCAACGGCACCAACGCGGTGAAGTGCGCCCGCCGGCCCGCCATCGAGGCGTCCTGATGCTCGCGGAGCTTGATGAGGTGCCCCACGCGCTCCTGAGGCGTCTCGACGTGCCCGAAGAGCATCGTGGCCGTCGAGGGAATGCCCATCTCGTGCGCGGTCCGGTGCACGTCGAACCACCCCGCCTCGCCGACCTTGTTCTTGAAGGCCTCGGCGTGGACCCGAGCGTCGAAGATCTCCGCGCCGCCGCCGGGCAGGCTGTCCAGACCGGCCTGGACGAGCCGCTCCAGGACCGCCGCCACCGTCATCCGCGGGCGGGCGATCCGGGCAAGGTGGATGATCTCGATGGCGGTGAAGGCCTTGATGTGGATCCGCGGACAAGACTGGCGGATGCCGGCGACCATGTCGACGTAGTAGGCGAAGGGCAGCTTGGGGTGCAGGCCGCCGACGATGTGGACCTCGGTCGCCCCGCCCGCGTAAGCCTCGGACGCACGCGCGACGACCTGTTCGGCCGACAGCTCGTAGCCACCCTTTGCCCCCTGACCGTAAGGTCGGCAAAAGCCACAAAAGCTGCACCGCAGGACGCAGTAATTGGTGTAGTTGATGTGACGGTTGCGGATGTACCAACCCAGCCGACCGTTCTTGCGCCGCCGCACGACGTCCGCCAGCCGGCCGACCTCGTGGAGATCGTTGGACTCGAACAGGCGCGCGCCGTCCTCGAGATCCAGCCGCAGGCCAGACCCAACCTTCCGTGCAATATCGTCCAGTCGCCCCGATGTCGGCATCGTTTGCGCTCCGCCCGCGTGATCACCCAACCGCACCGGAGGATGATCATACCATAGGCGGCGGACAGGTGTCGGCAAGGCACTGCGCCGAGCGGCCTGTCAGGCAGGGAACCGGCCCATGACGAACGCAGGGCATTCCCGCAAAAGCCCTTCTCGCCCTGCGTAGGGGGCTTGACTTGGCCAGTGTTTCAATCCCTACAATGGACCTGAAAGGGACGCATCATTTCGACCACGTCCGGTTTGGGGACCCGCAAGGTGACTCGAGATCCCGAAGCGTCGGCGCACACCCGCTGGCCGCGACGGCAGAACGCTGTGGTGGCGGTGGCGATCTACGTCCTTGCCGTGGCCGTGCGACTCGGGTTCCTACAGGAGGCGCAGCACAACCCGCTCTACCAGTGCCCGACGATTGACGAGAGATTCCATGACACGACCGCCCGGGCCATCGCCAACGGCACGGCGCCCGCGACGCCCTACTTCCGCGCGCCCGCACACCTGTACTTCCTTGCGGCGATCTACAAGCTGATCGGCCCCGATTCGCTTCGAGCCCGATACATCCAGGTCTTCGTTGCCGCGCTCGCGCCGGTACTGTTGTTCCTGATTGGAGGACGGCTCTTCGGACCTGCAGTCGGCGTCTTGTCAGGGCTGCTGGGCGCGGTCTTCTGGACGCTCGTCTTCTTCAGCACCGAACTGCTCGACGTGTCGCTGGCGTGCGTGCTCTACCTGCTGCTGGCCTACGTCCTGATCCAGGCGGACGACGGACGATGGTGGAAGTGGCTCGTCTGCGGTGGGCTGATGGGCCTGGGCGCGATCACGCGCCCGAACATCCTGGCCTTCGCGCCGGTACTGGCCGTGGTTGTCGTTTGGGCCGCTCGCAAGCGCGCCCGGTCGGAATCCTCTACCGGCGTGCGAGGACGCCCCCTGCGGACCGGGCTGTCCCGGGCCGTCCACCTGGCGGCCGGATGCATATTGGCGATCGCCCCGGTGACCCTCAGGAACATCGTGGTGGCCGGCGAGCCGGTGTTGATCGCCGCCTGGGGATCCGGCGCCTTCTGGGCCAGCAACAACCCCGACACGGACGCGAAGCAGATGCTCCGTCCGTCATTGGACACGACCGACAGCCCCCTCTTGCCTGAGCTGCAGAAGAACCCCTGGCTGCGATCCGCTGAACTGTCCCAATCTCTGATCATCTACGCGGCCGAACACCTGGGACACGAACCAGGCTACCGAGAAGGCGAAGCGTTCTATGCCGGATTGGCAATGAGGTACATCCGGGAACACCCGGGTAAGTTCGCGAGCGACCTGTTCAAACGATTCTGCTACACGTTCAATGCCTTCGAGTTCCCGTTCAACAAGGATCTGTACGACTTCCTGGCGTTCAGCCGGCTTCTGACCGTACTGTCGTGGTTGCATTTCGGGGTGGTCTGCCCGGTGGGGGTTCTGGGGCTCCTGTTGGCGATCGGACGACGGACCGCACCGCCGGGCCTGGTCTACTACGTGGCCATGCTCCTGACGTTCGTCCTGTCCGGAACGCTCTTCCCGGTGATCTCCCGGTACCGGGTACCGATCGTCTATCTGCTCATGCCCATGGTCGCTTTCGGTGCCGTCGAGCTGGTCAGGCGATTCGCGCCGCCCATCCGCTGGCGCCGGGTCTGGCCGCCCGTCGGACTCCTCGCGGGGCTGGCGGTCTTCTGCAACGTCAATGTCTTCGGCTTTCGACCCGCCCACTGCGAGTATCTGCTGTTTCACTTCATCGGCGCCTGTCTCGCCGTGGATCGGCATGACCTGATCGCGGAAACGTCCGATAAGATCGAGGCCATCCTGAACGACCCGGCCCAGGCGCACCACGTCCCCGCCAAGGGCATGCTGCCGATGTTCGAGTACTTCCACGATCGGGGCGACTTCGCCCGAGCGGCCCGGTACGGGTGGGAGATGGTTCGTCGGCAGGAGCGGGCACCGCCGCGGACGCTCGACGCGGTGGTGAAGGTCTTGCTTCATTTCGGCCAGCGTGCCCAGGCCAGACATGCGCTGGACCTGCTGGAGCGGAACACCGCAGGCCAGCCGAATCTGCACCTGGCGCAGGCCCTGGCCCGGTACGGACATGCCTGCGGCGACCGGTCCGCATACGTCAGGGCGGCCGAGCAGTACGCAGCCCTGAGCCGTCGCCACCCCGAGGAGGATAGGTATCGAAGGGGCCTTACGGCGGTCAAGAGACACTTGGCGCGTTTGGACGTCCCGCCATCGTCGGGCCCCTCGGTTTCCCAGCCCGGATCGTGAGGCAAAATAATAATGGAAGCCCAGAAAAACTCCTTGACACCGTAAGATCAGGGGGTTAGAGTGCGGGTTGTGCGGTAATCAGGAGGGGCGCTGCCATGCAAAAGCCCGCCCCAATCACGTCGCGATGCTTCTGAACGGAGGGAGTGCGCAGAACTTCGGAGGGTCGAGCCATGAGGATAGGAAGCGTGGTGGTCGTGTTGTGCGTTGCGGTCGCACCAGCCCTGGCGGATCCCGTCACATACACCTTCAACGTCACCAGTGGGACGCTGTCGATGGACACGTCCCCGGACGGAGCCGTCGAACCTGATCCGTTGACAGGAGCGCTGGCGGGGACGTTTGCGCTGACGGTCTACCAGAGCAACGGACACATCGGCGAATCGGGCACGTTCATCCTCGAGGACGCCGCCTTGACGAACACGGAGCTGCTGGACTTCAGCCTGATGGGCCTGGGCCGATGCTCCATCTACCCGGACAGCACGCGGTTCCTCGACTTCGCGCCGAGCAGTCCGGGTCACATCGGCTCCAGCGGGACGGCCGTGGTCGACACGGATGCCTACGTCGAGTTCACCGTCCTGATCACGGGGACCCTCAACACGACCCTGACCACCGCGAATTGGGCTGGTGAGCCCCGACCGCTCGACATGACCTTCACGACGTCGGGGACGTCCAGTGACGTGTTGACGGTAGGCTTGGCCGGGACGTTGTTCAGCTATGACATCGGTGTCCGCGCCATCACCACGACGATAACCTTCGACCTGATCATTGACGTCGTGGGGACGGCACACATCGTACCCAGTCCGGCGCTGGGCGGACTGAGCGCACTGGGTCTTGCCGGCGCCGCCGCTTGGCTGCGTCGGTGGCGGTAGGCGTCTGGAGGATCGGCTCTGCGGGCGCAAACGTGCTCGCCTCGGGAGGATGGACGAAGTAGGAGGGCTGAACCGTGAAGACAGTAGGCATTCTGGTCGTGCTGTGCGTCGCAGCCACACCGGTTCTGGCTGATGCGGTCACGTACACGTTCGACGTCACCAGCGGGGCGCTCGGGCTTGACATATCCCCGGACGGCATCGCAACGGTTGACCCCTATTCGAAACCGATGGCCGGGACGTTCGCGGTGACGATCTACCAGAGCAACGGGCACATCGGCGAATCGGACACGTTCATCCTAGAGGACGCCGACCTGACAAACACGGGGTACGTGTCCTTCAGCCTGATGGGCCTCGCCTACGGCACGATTGACCCGGGCAGCGTGCGGTTCCTCGACTTCGCGCCAACCGGGCCGGGCCACATAGGCCCCGGCGGGACCGCCCTCGTCGACACGGATGTCTATGCAGCGTTCACGATCATCATTGGGCAAACGGGGGGCCTCATAAACACGACCTGGATGACTGCCACCTGGGCCGGTCAGCCGCAACCGCTTGACATGACCTTCACCACGTCGGGGACGTCCAGCGACGTGTTGACGGTGAGCTTGGCCGGGACGTTGTTCAGCTATGAGGTCGGCATGTCTGCCATCACGCAGACGCTCACGCTCGACCTGATCGTTGACGTGGTGGGGACGGCGCACATCGTGCCCGATCCGGCGTTGGGCGGACTGACCGCGCTGGGCCTCGCCGGTGGAGCAGCTTGGCTGCGTCGGCGGGGGTAGGCGCCCTTCAGCAGTGGCTGAGCGACATGCATCGCTGATCCCCCTGACACAGCTTGCGCGCATGCGCATCTCTCAGACCGATTGACCGTGCGGAACCGGGCGCCGCGGCTGCGGCGGAGACGCAGCATGGACATCTTGCCCGCCGACCATCACGGGCGAGACGCCCGTGCCACGGTTCGGCGGCTTCATGCACGGTCATGTGGCTGCGCGATTCCCGACACGATGCTGGCTCGCCGTAAAACGAAGGGGTATAGTCCGCGCTTCGGAACGTGCAGGGGTAGATCGATCCGTGAGAGGTGCTGCAAGGAGACGCGTCGTCATGTCGACCGTGGGCATTCTGATCGCGCTGGCGGGGGCCGCAATGGAAGCGTCGCCGGGAGGCCCCCTACCGGGTGTTGCGGAGGTGGTCGCCGCGTTTGAGGCGGCTGACAAGGCCTGCAACGACGGAAAGGGCAACTCCGAGACGGCGGACTCCGGCTCGTTGGGGTGGGGCGAATCGTCCTGGCTGCGGAACTACTGGGAGATGTACGAACTGACCGGTCAGACGCGGTGGTGGGACAAGATCATCGCGCACTTCGACCGGATGATCGCCAACCTGACCGACCCCGACGGGGACGGGTTCAAGTCGTGGCAGACCAAGACCTACAGCACGGCGCTGGTCCGGGCCGAGCCGCTGCACAATCGCAGCACCGCGACCGTCCGCCCGCACCCGGCCAAGATCATGAAGGGCAAGGATGCGCGTCAGGTCGCCGACGGGCGGTATCTGGTCGAGTTCATCGACGCCGACACGTACGCCGTCCGACAGGCCTCACCGGTCAAGGTCCTCGTCCCGCGGGCCGCGTACGCCAGCGGCAAGGCCATCGCCATCGTCCCGCACGTGGCCGTCGTCATCGAGGGCAAACCCGCCCAGGGCGACACGTTCTGCGTCTGGACCACCGCGCCGAGGCCGATCGAGTACGTGGTGCACCAGGGGATGGTGCTGACGCCCGTCGCGCGGTTCATTGAGGCAGCGTTAGAGCGCCCGGCCGACGACGGCTATCACAAGAAGGCCCAGGCGTATCTGGCCGTCATCGAGAAGCACTTCCTGCAGGGCAACGAAAAATCCTGGATCGACACCGGCGACGGCGCGGGGGCGTATCGGTTCACGCACGATACGACCGAGCGCTATCCGAACCGCATCCTGCCGCACAACCAGTACCTCGCGCTGGCGCGGACGTGGCTGATCCTGGCCGACGCAACGGGCAACGAGCTGTTCGGTCGGCGGGCCACGGCGATGGCCCGGAACTTCAAGCGGGCGCTGCGTCTGGCCGATGGGGCGTATGCGTGGCACTACTGGGACTGGATCGAGGCCGGCCAGCCGGGCCACAGCGGCGTGGAGGACAGCTCACACGGGCGGATTGACGTCGGCTTCGTGGTCGAGGCCATCCGGCGTGGCGTGGTCTTCAAGGACGAGGACGGCCGACGCCTGGCCAAGACGCTCCTGACAAAGATGTGGAACGGCTCTGTGACCGACCCCCGCTTCGGCGCCCGCGTCGACACGAAAGAGGGCAACGCCATGCCCGTCGTCGACTGGATCGACTTGGCCCAGTGGAATCCGAAGGTCTTCGACGTCGTGTCCACCGCGCTGATGACGCGCTATGAGGCCAAGCGTCGCGTCAGACTCATGCCCGCCGTGCTCGCGGCCAAAAAGCGCATCGGGGCGGAGTAGGCGATCAAGATCGACAGTGCAAGGGGACCGCGCACCATGAACGGTGCGGCTCGCGGAACGCCACCGGTCGTTGTCTTGGCGTTCTCTGCCTGCCAAAGCGGCGTCAAGCCACCGCACTCCAAGATGCGCCCTGCCGCGTACCCGCTCGACGTGTTGATGTTTCGACGTTTTGACTTCTCGACGTTTCGACGTTTCACGAACGGAGCCTACAAGGCTCCTTTCGTGCTCGGTACGCCCTTGCATCGCGGGTCGCGGGCAACGGCCATGGCGAGGGCCTTGCCGAGGGCCTTGAAGATCGCCTCGGCGATGTGGTGGTTGTTCGTGCCATAGGGGACGGTGACGTGCAGGTTCATCCGGGCGTTGTTGGCCAGCGCGCGGAGGAACTCCTCGACGAGTTCGACATCGAACGCGCCGACCTTCTCGCCGGGGTAGTCGACGCGATAGACCAGCACCGGCCGGCCGGACAGGTCCACCGTGACCTGGGCCAGCGTCTCCTCCATCGGGACGGCGAAGTGGCCGTACCGGAAGATGCCGGCCTTGTCGCCGACGGCCTGGTCGATGGCCTGGCCCAGGCAGATCGCCACGTCCTCGACGGTGTGGTGGGCGTCGACGTGGAGGTCGCCCTTGGCCTGGATGGAAAGATCGAACAGCCCATGCCGCCCGAGGTGGTCGAGCATGTGATCGAAGAACCCAATCCCGGTGGCAAGCTCGACGCGGCCCTCGCCGTCCAGGTCGAGCCTCAGGGAGATCTCGGTCTCCTTGGTCTTCCGTTCGATGGTGGCCTGTCGGTTCGGCATGGGGACTATCCTCTATGCTACAGCACGTTGCCTGGTGTCCAACGCGGCACGCGTCTATTGGTGCGCGCCGGTCTGTGGCTCCACGATCTCCAAGCCTTCCACGTGAGCGAAGTGCTCGTCAGCCGTTGCCAGCGGGAGGCCGTACTGGAGGCAGAGCGCTGCAATCCAAACGTCATTCTCGGGGATCGGCCTGCCCGCGCGTTTCAGACGAAGTCGAACTGTCGCATAGACGGCAGCCGTCGTCTCGTTTGCCTCGAGGACTCGGCACCGCTTCACGAGGGCCTCAACACGCACACGGTTGGACTCGGCCCGCCGCGAATTCAGCGCACCAAAGCGAAGCTCGCCGACGACGGGAACCGGGAGGTGGACCTCGGAGAAGGCGGCGATCCATCGCCCGGCGCCACCAGCGTTGTTCGGTACCGCGATGGCCTGACTTGTGTCGAGCGCGATGTGACTACCAATCACTGAGATTCACCTGCTCGAACTCGCTCTCGACGATCTGTCGGATCTCCGCCGCATCCTCATCCGGCAGAATGCCGATGCAGTCGGCCAATCCGTTCCCGCCCTGCTCTATGGCCTCGACGGTCAGATTCACCTGGGCATGTTCGGCGATGCCCTCGATCGCCTCGAGGGGACGCAGCACGCCGCCTTCGTAGATCGCCTTGATCGTCCGTCCCACGAGTCGGGCCTCCCTGGTCGCTTGGTCACATTGTACACCGAGCGCCTACGGGAAGGGAACGGCCGGAGATGCAGGAGCCAAACGCAATGCGCGCTACGCGATGCTGGCGACGTCGACCTCGCCGTGGGTTCGCATGGCCTCGAGGACGGCCAGCGCCAGTTGCAGGGCCTGCTTGCCGTGTTCGCCCGTGGCGAGGGGTTCGTTCTTGCCCTGGCAGGTCTGGATCCAGTAGGCCATCTGGTTAGCGAACATGTCCTGCTTGGTGAAGACCTCGGCGTGCGCGTTGTCGGCCGCGCCGACGAAGTAACCGCCCTGCGCCTCCGGGTCGAAGCCGGGCGGCTGTTGCTCCGGCGTCAGACCGCTGGTCACGCCGCCCAGCGGGCCGATGATGTCGTTGTGCGCGCCGCTCGCGCCCCCGGGCTTGCCGCCCCAGCTCCAGACGCTGACCCACTGATCGCCCGATTCGAACTCGACGATGACGCTGCCGGTGTCCAGACAGCGGTTGGCCTCGTGATCCCACTGCACCCCGACGGCCAAGACGCGCTTGGCCGGGCCGAACATCCGCTGGAGCAGGAAGTCGTAGTTGTGGACCGCGCCGTCCATCAGCGGGCCGCCGCCCTTGTCGTGGTCGTTGAACCAGGCCACGCCGGGCCGCCCATGCCCGGCCATGCATCGCCAGATCACCGGTCGGCCGACCTGATTCTCGGTGACGATCTTGGCCATCGTGCCCCAATCGGCGTCGTAGCGGCGGACGAAGCCGACGGTGAGCGTGGCCGACGACGCCTCGGCGGCGGCGAGCACCGCGTCGCACTGGTCCATCGTCCGGGTGATGGGCTTCTCGACAAACGTGTGCTTGCCGGCCTGGAGCGCGGCGATGGCGGGCTCGGCGTGGAGGTACGTCGGCGTGCCGATCATGACGGCGTCGAGGCTGTCGTACTCGAGCAGGTCTTCGACGTGCTCGTAACCCGCGGCGGGGCCGACCTGTTCGCGCATCTTCTCGATGGCCTGCGGGTTGATGTCGCACAGGGCGACCACGTTGGCGTCGTCGATGTCCTTGAGGTAGCTGGCATGGTAGTTCGTGATGCCGCCGCAGCCGACAATGCCGATGTTGACCATGGGGGTCTCCTCCGCTCAACCGGGATCGAGGCAGGCGGGCAGCATAGCGACCCGTCCGGACCGGGTCAAACCGTGACCGGCAATCCGAGGTCCAAGGGCATGGGTCGGTCCTGTCACCCACGATAGCGTAGCCGCATGCGTAACAGATTCGGCGGGCTGTCGTGGGGTGCCCCGTTCTTCGCTCCCTTTCGCGGGACGCGAGAGGAAGCGAAGGGCGGGGGACCGAATCGCGCTTCGAAGGACGGTTCATGGTCCGCTCCATCCCCCGCCCAAATCGTCACGTACCCCGCGTTGCCAGGCCGGCGGTCCGGCGCTTGACATATTGCCATACTCTGTGTATGGTTACCCATATGAAGACCACACTCAACATCGACAACACAGTCATGGCTGCCCTGAAGCGCGAAGCGGCTCGCCGAGGGTGCACGATGTCCGAGCTCGTCGAGACCGCGCTGCGCCTCTTCCTGCAATCGCCCAAGAAGCGACGGTCGCTGCCCGAGCTGCCCACGTTCAAGAGCGGCGGCGCGCTCGTCGACATCGCCAACCGAGAATCGCTCTACCAGGCAATGGAAGGCCGCTAGTGTTCGTTGTCGACACCAACGTGCTCGTCTATGCCGCCGTCGAAGACCTGCCCGAGCATGGGCGCTGTCGCGTCGCGCTCGAGGACTGGCGTCGAGAACCCTCGGCCTGGTATACGACGTGGGGCATCCTGTACGAGTTCCTACGGATCACCACGCATCCACGGGTGCTGAGGAAGCCCTGGCGCATCGCGCAGGCGTGGGGCTTCGTCCAGGCGCTGTTGGCGTCCCCGGGCCTGGACATCCTGGTCGAAACGGAACGCCACCCCGCCGTCGCCGAGCAGGTCCTGGGCGAAGTGCCCCAGCTTGGCGGCAACATCCTGCACGACACCCACACCGCCATCCTCATGCGTGAGCACGGCATCAAGTGGATCTACACGCGCGACACGGACTTCCATCGCTTCCCCTTCCTCGAGGTGGTTGATCCGCTGGCCGCTTGAGCAGGCAAGGAAAGGTTCCTGACACGAATGGCATGAAGCCAAGTCATTTCTGTTTGTAAGGCGTTTCTTTTTAATAACTTATAGGCTCTTGCGCCTAGAGCGGCCTCCGGTAATGATGTTGTGGGT